>Ga0209162_1000140_pt1 | contig 77686 bp, 56 predicted proteins | sample YNPNPMetaG_FD_187121 | JGI IMG/M metagenome (GOLD analysis project Ga0209162, IMG submission 187121) | Anoxygenic and chlorotrophic microbial mat microbial communities from Yellowstone National Park, USA - YNP NP MetaG (SPAdes) (version 2) ...
CGAACCGCCTGCTTCGAGCGCAGCAAGCGCTGTGCGCGCTGATCGACGAGGATGCCGCCGCGTACGGGCAGTTGCACGCAGCGCTCCGCCTTCACCGCGCTGACCCGCAGCGGGCGGAACAAGTGGCCGGGGCGGCCCGGCTGGCCGCCAGTGTGCCGCTGGAGACCGCGACTCTGGCCGCCGCCGTCCTGGTTGACCTGTCACGTCTGCGTGATATCGGTAACCCGCGTCTCCGCTCGGATGTGGACGCCGCCCGACATCTGGCCCACGCGGCGCTCCAGGCCGCTGCCGCCAACGTACGCGCGAATCTCCCGCTGATGAGCGCGGAAAACCAGCGACTCGTGGCGGAACAGTTGGACCGGCTGGTGGCGGGAAGCGAGCCTTCCGGCGATCCGCCGACCGGCCGCTGAGCCGCTATCGTGACGGCGCGGCACCGGTCGGCGCGACCACGAGGTCGTACCCGTCGGTGGCGACACATCGGACGGTAAGAAACTCCCCGGGCTGCACGGCCCCATCGCTCAGCCGGCAGACAGCATCCACGTCCGGGGCCTGACCCGCGTGCCGCCCGAGCGCCCGTCCGTCTTCTTCCAAGCCGTCCACCACGATTTCGAACGTAGTGCCGACTCTTCGTCGAGCAGCGGCAAAGGCCACCGCCTGCTGCGTTTCCATCAGTCGGGCGTACCGTTCCGCCTTCACGCGGTCGTCCAGGTGCCCGGACATGCGCGCCGCCGGCGTCTCGGGCTCGTACGAATAGGCGAACGCCCCGACGGCGTCGAATCCGAAATCGCGTACAAAGTCGAGCAGGGTCTGGAATTCGGCGTCCGTTTCGCCCGGAAAGCCGACGATGAACGTCGTGCGGATGGTCAGACCCGGGATGCGTGTGCGGAGCTTGTGCAGCAGGGTCTCGGTCTGAGCCCGTGTCACGCGGCGGCCCATCGCCCGCAGCACGCGGTCATGAATGTGCTGAAGGGGCAGATCCACGTATTTCACGACGCGCGGACACTCCGCCAGCGCGTCGATGATCGCGTCGCTGAACACAGAAGGGTACGCGTACATCAGACGGATCCAGCGCGCTGCCGTGCACTGCCGATCCAGCTCGCGCAGCAGGCCCGCCAGCCCCGGCTCGTAGCCGATATCGACCCCGTAGCTCGTCGTGTCCTGCCCGATCAGGATCAGCTCCCGCGCTCCGTCCGCCAGCAGCTCCGCACACTCCGCCACGATTTGCGCGGGCGGCTTGGAGCGCAACGGTCCGCGGATCGACGGAATCGTGCAGAACGTGCACTGCTGATCGCAGCCCTCGCTGATCCGCACATAAGCATAATGCGGCGGCGTGAGCCGCAGGCGAGCCTGGTCTGACCATGGCTGCGCGTGGTATTCGCCCAGGTAGAGATCCACCTGCCGGCCGCGCGGCGTCGCCCACACGGCGCGCACGATGTCCTCCCGATTGTGCACGCCGACCAGGGCGTCGATCTCGGGGACCGCCCTGCACAACCGCTCGCCATCCCGCTGCACCAGGCAGCCGGCCACGATTAGCCGTCGGAGTTTGCCTTGCCGCTTACGCTGGGCCAGCTCGCGGATCACCCCCAAAGCCTCGTCCCGCGCCGACCCCAGAAACCCGCACGTGTTGACCACAATCGTGTCCGCCAGGGATTCGTCCGCGATCACCGCCCCCGACCGGGCGATTTCCGCCAGCATGCGCTCCGAATCGACCAGGTTCTTCGGACAACCCAGGGATACAAACCCGACGACCGGACGCGTCCGCGCACGGGCACCCTGTCTCATCCCGGACGTAGCACGAGAACTCCGCCCTCCACGCCGTCCGTCTTGACGCCCCGTCTCCATTCCTGCCTGCCCCTGGCTCGCGCCGGATTTCGCCCTGACTATAGCGGTGTAGGCCGCCGCCGACCATCCGGCCGGCCAGGCATCATTAACGGTGCCGGGCGTTCGGAGCCGTGGCACAAGCCGCCGCAGCGGCGATAATCCGTCCGAAACGCGACAGACCCGGCTTGGAGGCGTCCCGGTGCGGCAGCGCCCGCGCGTCATACTGAACGACCGAGTTCTGTTCCGACCATGGACCGGCGTCGGTCACTACGTAGCCCAGTTGCTTACCGCGCTGAGAGCCGCGCAACAGGACATCGCAGTGGAAGCCTTCCTGTCGCGCTGGAAGACGCCCCGCGCGGGGCTGAGCGAGCCGTCGGGAAACGACCGACACAGCCCGCCCCCGCTGTTACAACGCGTACGCGCCAGTTGGCCGGTCCGTCGCGTGGCTCAGACGGCATACCGCTTCATCTTTCGCCTCGGCGCACGCGGTTACGACCTCTATCACGAACCGAACCACATTCCGATACGCTGCGCCCTCCCGACGGTCACCACCATTCACGATCTCTCGGTGCTCGAACACCCGGAGTGGCACCCCGCGGATCGCGTGCGCTGGTACGAACGCGAGTTCTGCATCGGCGTGCGCCAAACGCGCCGCTTTCTCGCCGTCTCCGAATTCACGCGGGATCGAATGGTGGACCATCTCGGGCTGTCGCCGGACGTGATTGATGTAACGCACCTGGCGGCGCGGCCGAGCTTTCGTCCTCCGCCGCCCGAGGTTGCTGCGGAGGTCTGTGCACGCCTGAGCCTGCCGACACAGTTCTTTCTCTTCGTCGGCACGCTGGAACCGCGCAAGAACGTCGCCGGCTTGCTGGAGGCCTATGCGGCGTTGCCCGCCGGACTGCGCCGGCGGTGTCCGCTGGTGCTCGTGGGCGGGTGGGGCTGGAAAATGGAGGCGCTGGCCGCCCGCCTGGAAGACCACGACCTGCGCAACGACGTGCGCCTGCTGGGGTACCGGCGCGATCCGGAGCTGGCGGCCTTGTACGCGCGCTGCACGGCCTTCGTCTGGCCTACGCTGTATGAGGGCTTCGGCCTGCCGCCACTGGAGGCCATGGCTTGTGGCGCGCCGGTGATCGTCTCCAACGTTGCGTCGTTGCCCGAGGTTGTGGGCGACGCCGGCATCCTGCTGGACCCGCACGATTCCGTCGCTTGGATCGCGGCCATGCAGCGGATGGCCGAAGATGCGGGGTGGCGCGCTGATTGGCAAGCGCGAAGCCCGGCCCGCGCGGGGCGCTTCGCCTGGGAGCGCTGCGCGGCGGCAACCATCGCGTGCTATCAACGCGCCCTGGAAAACCTCTGACACGAACAAGCGGAGTGCGGCATGCGAGTGCTCTTCGCGACGATGCAGTTCGGCCGCGGGTACGCGCAGGGTACCGAACGCTACCTCGACGTGCTGGCTGCCGGCTTGCAGGCGCGGGGGCACGAGGTCGTCATTCTCGCGGGCGACCCCGAGCATCGCGGGCCGCCGCGCCGCCTCGGGGACCCGATCCAGAGCCAACCGAGGACGCTCCACTACCCCACGCGCGACTGGACCGCTGTGCGCGGCTTGCCGGCCGAGGTGCTTGTGCCGCTGCTGCGGCGAGAACGTCCGGACATCGTGCATCTGGCGAATCCGGCGCACATCGGCGTGGGGCTGATTCCGGCGGCGAAACTCGCGCGCGTCCCGCTGGTGATCACAGTAGTCGACTTCTGGTGGCTCTGCCCCAAGCACACGCTTTGGCACTGCGAGCAGCGGATCTGCACCGGCGACGTTCCATGGACCACATGCGTCCGTTGCCTGGACGCGGGCGACCCGCGCCCCGCCATCGGCGCCCCCGCGCGCTGGCCGCTCGCGCGGCACGTGCTGCCGCCGGCCTTCTACTTCATTCGTGCGTGGCGACGCCGGGCAGCCTTCGACGACGTACTGCGCTGGACGCACCGGCGTGGGGTGCTGGCCGCCGCTCTGCGGGCGGCCGACGCCGTCATCTTTCTCTCCGACACGGCGCGGCGACGACTGGCCGGCCACCTGGAGCCGACGCGTGTCCACACCATTACCGTGGGGATGGAACCGCGCTGGTTCACCCTCCGTCACACCCGCGCGGCACGACCGGCGCCGAAAGATCCAGCGGAACTCGTACTCGGCTTTGCTGGAGCGTTGGCGGAACACAAGGGTCCGCATCTGCTGCTCGAAGCGCTGCACCAACTACGCTGGCATGCGACGCGGGTGCGAATCGCCGGCGGTGCTCTGGATTCGCATTACGAGCAGCGGCTGCGCCGCCTGGCCCCGGGTCTCAAGGTCGAATTCGCCGGTCGCGTGCCGACAGAGCACATGCCTGCCTTTCTGAGCGGCCTCGATCTGCTGGTCGTGCCCAGCCTCTGCCTGGAAAACCTCCCGCAGACCGTGCTCGAGGCGCAGGCTGCGGGCGTGCCCGTACTCGCCAGCCGCGTCGAGGGAATCCGCGAGGTGCTGGACGACCCGCGGGCCCTGTTCGAGCCCGGTAGCCCCGCCGATCTGGCGCGCGCGCTGGCCGCCTGGATCGACAATCCTGTGCCGATCGGCGGGCAACGGCCGGCTACCGCAGATGAGATGGTGGATCGGACGATCGCAGTCTACGACAGCGTGCTCAAGCGCTGCACCGGACCCCGGCGCTCGGCGGCTGGCCCGGCCTAGTGCTGGGCCTGCCGCTGAAGTGGCGAGGGCAGCACCGGCGGCTTGTCGAAGTCGCGGTCCATCTTCGCCAGGTCCAGCTCGCGGAACAACAGCGCCGGGACAGCGACCGTACTGCCCTGAAAACCGCTGGCCGTGTTGCGCACAAACGGTCGGTCGCCGGCGGCAACAATCTGCTTGAACGCCTTCAGGTCGATGCGCGAGATTTCGGCGCCCCGTACCAGCTCCTCCCGTCCGTCCGGGTACACCTTGTAGATCAGCAGCGGACTCGCACCGGCGTCGCCAGACGACCGGACCCCGGGGCCCGCCGCGCCGACCGTACCCAGCGCCGCGATGCGGATGCCGTATTCCAGGTCCTCGTCCGCACACAGTTCGATCAGCTTTTGACGCAGCCCCGCCGAATCGGTGGGCGGATCGGCCGTCACGACGAGGCAGCCGATATCCCCGCGGTCGGCGGCCGCCGAACCGCGCCCGTGCCCGTTGGACATGGGGAATTCCTTGGACGGGTTACGCGACATCAGCAGAGCCCTGAGACGGCCATCTTCGACGAGAGTCACCGCCTGTGCTGCCACGCCCTGCTCGTCATAGGCGTAGTGCCCCAGCACCGGGATGCCTTCGATCACCGCCAGCGACGGATCATCCCGGACATCCATGAAGCGCGGCAAAATGCGTTTGTTCAGCTTGTTGGCGAAATCCTCCGGGTCCGCCGGACTGCCCACAGCCCGCTGCCCGCCGCCGAAGGACTCACCGAAGAAGCGCGCGAAGACGTGGGTCGCCGGCTCGGCCTCAAAGAGCACCGGCCCTGTGTAGGACTCCAGCAGCGGCGCCCCACGCACCGCTACGAGCTGTGCCGCCAGTGTCCGGCAGCGGGCGACCAATTCATCCAGCGGCGGCAACTCGTCCAAGGTGTGCCCGTAAGCCGAGAACGAGCCCGTCAGCGACATCCCGTCCTCCGCCTGGACCGTCGCCCGAACCACCACCGCACAACGCCGACTCGTTTGTCGCAGACGCATGCCTTCCGTGTTCACCAGGTATTGGTTGCCGGCGTACAGGCTGGCCCAGGCGGTGGCACTCTGCACCTCCGGGTACGCACGAAAGGCTTCGGAGAGCGCCGCGGTCAGGCGTTCCAGCGGCGCGGGGTCCACGGTCGTGGCGACGCGCTCCTCGAAGTACACCACCGGCGGAACGCGACACAGATCATCCGGCTTCTCGCGGATCAGCTTGCTCTCCATGAACGCCTTCTTGCGGGCCAGTTGCTCGACGACGCCCTTGTAGTCGCGGTCGGTCATCCACCAGATCGCCTGCCGGATCGCCCGGTAGTCGTCCTCGATCGGCACGGCGACGCGCGTCATGCCGCTGGAGACGTCCGTCCCGCCGCCGAAGTTGCTGTTGTCCAGCTCGTACGAACCCACGCGCACGTCCGTTTCCAACGACCGGCCCCGGTACTGGTTGCGTCCCGTCACCGCCCCCAACACGGCCGAAACCTGGGCGGTCCCGAAGTCCGTCAGGAGATACTGGATCAGGTAGGGTCGTTCGAAACCCTCGAGTTGCAGGCCGGTTGCGCTGCGCTCCAGCTCATCCACCAGCGCCCGCAGGACCACGTCGGACGGCATCTCGCGCGCGACCCGCTCATCCGCGCGGGCGACCGTGTGCCCCGAGAGCACACCGACCAGCAGCAGAACTACCACACGATTCCACATGCCCGTTCTCCAACCGGAGTTCGCCGGAAACCTAGCGCGCTTCGTCCGCGATCGGCGCCGGCAACAGCGGCGGCCGATCCTGCGCCTTCTGCTTCTTTTCCACCTCGATCTGCTCGACCAGTATGCTCGGCGAGATCGCGGATACCGGTATTGAGCCGGACTCCGCCCCGCAGTAACCGTTGAACACGTCCGGATCGTCCGCCGTGCACAGAATCTTCGAAAAACACGTCAGCGGCGTGCCCACGATGTCCACGCCGCGCACCAGTTCATCGGGCCGTCCGTCGACGTAGACTTTGTAGACCAGAATGGGGATGACCTTGAACGCCTGCGGCGAATAGCGTCCGGTCATGGTAAACCCGCCGGAGATGTCCGTGAAAAGCAGTCCGTAGTCTTTGCCCTGGCGGCGGCACTCTTCGCGGAGCATGGCGCGAAGTTCTCGAACGGAACCTGCCGGCTGGACTGAATCATGAGGTTGCCCTGTCGCGCCACCAGCGGGGCGCCCGGTCGCCGGCGACCATGCCCGTTCGAGCGGACGATGCCGCGGGTCGGGCTGCGCGACATGAGGAACGTGCGCAGCACGCCATCCTCGACGATCCGCGCCGGCTGGGCCGGCACGCATTCGTCGTCGAACTCATAGAACCCGTTCAGGTCGATCCCGTTGAACTGCCGCTGCGTGGGATCATCGACAACCGTCATGAAGTCCGGCAAAACCGGCTGGCCGAGCTTCTTGGCAAAGGTCTGCCCCTCTTCCACCCGCTTCTGCCGGTGACCCTCGATCCGGTGACCGAAGATCTCATGGAAGAACACCCCGCTGGCGCGGTTCTTCAGGATCGCCGGCCCGACGTACGGTTCAACCAGCGGCGCCGTCCGCAGCGCCAACAACTCCCCAATCAGCTCGTCTACGGCGGCGGCGATGCGCTCGTCGTCCGGCAACCCGTCAGGCGCGGCCGCATCGAACGATTTGTACTGCCACAGCTCCATCCCGTCCTCGGCGATGGTCGCGCCCTGAATGCCGATGCGCCACAGGCCGCGGCCAAACTGCAGCCGACTGCCTTCCGAGTTCACCGCCAGCCGGTTGGTCACCGTGCCGGAGAATGTGACACTGGAACTGTAAACCTCCGGGTGTGCCCGGAAGCGCTCGGACAACGCCTTGATGCGACAGATCACCGCCTCCCGATCGAAGGGCTGTTCCAGCCACGGGCCAATATGCACGCTCGGCGGCTCGCGAGAAAAGTCGTCCGACGGGTCCTCCTCTTCGACCTTGACCTTGAGATTCGCCTTGACCTGTGCCAGCCGGCGGACAGCGGCCTTGAATCGGCTGTCGGTGGCGAGCCATACCGCCTGGCGGGTCGCCAGCGGATCGTCGTTGAGCGGTAGGCTCGTCGCCCCCGGCCCCGACTCGCGCCCGCCACCGGTGCTGCCGCGGATCTGCCGGGTATTGTCCAGCGTGTAGTCTCCGCAGCGCACGTCAACATCCAACTGCCGTGACCGGTTGACAATGTCGTTCGTCACCGAGCCCAGCGTCGCTGCAATGTTGACCTGCACTTCGTCGGTCACCGCATACTGAATGAAGTACGGGCGCGTGCCGTCTGGGCCGACCAGCCCCGTCATGGAAAGCTCCAGCTCGCTCTGGAGCAGACCCAGCAGCGGGTGCTCCTCGGCGGCGACAGAGGTACCCGCCAACCCGGCCAGCACCAGCACAACGAACGTCACGCACGGAACCCACGTCGTTCGGAGCGCCATCGGTATCATGTTCCTTCCTCGTTCTGCATCGTCGCAAACGCGAATCGCCGCCCGATTGTACGCCGCCCGGCGGAATAGGCCGCGACCGGGCGCAGCCGCAGCGACTACGTCTCGGCATCCGGGACCGGCGTCGCTTCCTCCAGACTCTCGCCGTTCGCGAATAGCGTTCGCCGGCGCCGGCGGTCCTCCACGCGTGCGCGCCGCCGGTAGATCAACATCAAATTGCGGACGTAGATCAGCAGCCCGAGCCCCTGCGCCGTCATGAAGACCAGGTCGGGCTTGAGCAGCGCGTACAAGAAAGACATCGCTCCGCCGACCAGGCTCAGATACCAGAAAGCGATCGGAATGTGGCTGCGGCCGCGGCGTTCCGACGCAAACCACTGAACGGCAAAGCGCAGGAAGAAGATGAACTGACCGGCGAAGCCGAACAGCACCAGCGGCCTCTGAATTTCCTGCTGAATCCAGCTCCAGCTTATCGCGGCCACCATCATGCCCAACCCCTGGCCCGCCGCGCGCCGGACCCTGCGCATCCGCCCCCGAGGGCCGAGCGCCTATTTGTTGCAGTAGTCAATGATGCGCGCGATTTCACTGCGCAGGTCCCGGCGATGCACGATCCGGTCGATGAATCCCCGCTGCAACATGAACTCGGCCCGCTGAAAGCCCTCCGGCAGCGTGGCACGGATCGTGTTCGCGATCACCCGCGGCCCCGCAAAACCGATCAACGCGCCGGGCTCCGCCAGCGTGACGTCGCCCAGGAAGGCGAAACTGGCCGCCACGCCCGCGGTCGTCGGGTCGGTCATCACCACGATGTACAAACCGCCGGAGCGGTCAAACTCGGCGATCGCCGCCGACGTTTTGGCCATCTGCACGAGCGAAACCATCCCCTCCATCATCCGCGCGCCGCCGCTGCACGTGACCATCAGCAGCGGCAAGCCCTCGTTCATAGCCCGTTCGGCTGCCGCCGCGACCTTTTCGCCGACGACGGCACCCATCGAGCCCATGATGAAATTGGGGTTCATGACGCCCATGATGACCGGGCGTCCTTTGATGAAGCCCTTACCCACGACGATCGCCTCCCGGTCGCCGGTCTGCTCCTTCGCCTGGGCCAGGCGCTCGCGATACGGAATGCGGTCGTGGAAGTCCAGCGGGTCGGTGGATTCCAGGTCGGCCAGGAACTCCTCGAATGTCCCCGGATCATTGAGCTGAGCGATGCGCGTGCGGGCATCAATGCGGTAGTGATAGTCGCATTCCGGACAGACGTGCAGCTGTTCCTCCAGAATCCGCCGGTAGACCATGGCTCCGCACTGCACACAGCGGATCCACAGCCCCTCGGGCACGTCTACGTTCCGCCGTACAGGACTGCTCTCCGGCATCATCGCTCCTGTTGCCTGCGGGGCCGCGCCCGGGCTCACGTCTTTCCCATCGAACCGGTCGGCGCGCGGGTCGGCCGTCCACTGTAGTCCAGCACGACCGGCTCACCGGCCAGCCGGGCCGCCTCCCATACGTCCGTCGGCGACTGCCCCTCGAGCACCCATCGCGCCAACACAAACGAGAGCGGCCGCAGCACAATCCCGACCGGTCCCCGACCGGTCTTACGAATCCGGCGATGCAGCGCCGTCGCGATCCGGTGCGCGGCCTGACGGAGTTCTTCGCCTTCCGGCGGCTGCACGTTCAACGGCGACTCGCGGAGCTCCCGATGCGCCGACGGATAGCGCGTCTTGATCTGCGCTTCGGTCAAACCCGCCCACAGGCCAATGTCCACCTCACACAGTTCCTCGACGGCCTTAGTGGGCACGCCCAGCCGACGCCCGAGCTGCGCCGCCGTCTGCGTTGACAGCTCATCGGGACCGTGCAGCAGCCGCTGAAGGTTGAGCGCTCGGAGCCGATCGACCCACTCATCGCACCGCCGACGACCGGCGTCGGTCAGCGGGAGTTCGACGCGTCCCAGCAACCGACCCTCCGCGTGCCAATCCGTCGGGCCGCAGGGGATCAGCACGACGATCATGCCGCGTCCCCTGCCCGCGCCGGAACTTGGCCGGCAGCCTGGACCAATGCGCGGAACGCCGCACCGGGCTCGGGACTCCCGAAGATCGCACTGCCCGCCACAAGCGTGTTCGCGCCGGCGGCCACGACGCGCGGCGCCGTCTCCACGTTCACGCCCCCATCTACCTCCAACCACTGTTCAGGCTGCATGCGTTTCGACAGAACCTCTATCTTCTCCAGGCACTCCGCCATGAAACGCTGCCCGCCAAAGCCCGGCCACACGGTCATGACCAGCACGATATCCACCTGCTCCACGATACCGAGAATCGCTTCCGCCGGCGTTCCTGGATTGATCGATACGCCCACCCGCACCCCCAACCGTCGAATCTGCCGGATCAGCTCCCGCGGCTGATCCACCGTCTCGATATGGAACGTGATGCTGCCCGCCCCCGCGTCCACGAACGCCGGCGCGTATTTGCCCGGGTCCGTGATCATCAGGTGCGTGTCCAGGAATAAACGCGTGTGGCGGCGAATGCTCGCGACGACGGGGACCCCGAGCGACAGGTTGGGCACGAAGTGCCCATCCATCACGTCGAGATGCAGAGCCTCAGCGCCGGCGGCCTCCACAGCCGCGATCTGTTCCGCCAGCCGTCCGAAGTCCGCATCCAGCACGGACGGCACCACCCGGATGGAACGACCGGTCAACATGCCGAACGTCGGACGCCGACCCCAACGCCCGCCTCATGCCTCATCCAGCACCTCGATCGGCCCGAAGCTCTTGCCCTCCAGGAACTCCAGCGACGCCCCGCCGCCCGTGCTGATATGCGTAATGCGCTCCGTCAGACCCACGCGTTCCACCGCCGCCGCACTGTCCCCGCCGCCCACCACGGACACCGCCCCCTCGGTGGTCGAATCCGCGATCATCCGCGCGATCGCGAACGTGCCGCGCTCGAACGGCGGCGTCTCGAACGCCCCCATCGGGCCGTTCCACACGATCGTCCGGCCCGCCCGGATGTACGCGGCAAAGCTCTCCAGCGTCTCCGGTCCCACATCCAGGCCCATCTGATCGTCCGGCACGTAGCCATGACAGACCTGCGTAGCCACACCTTCCTTCAACTCGGGCGCACAGACGGCGTCGAGCGGCAGGTGCAGCTTGCGACCGGCTTTGTCGATGATGTCCCGCGCCAGCTCAACCCGATCCGGCTCGCAGAGGCTCTTGCCAATCTTCTTGCCCTGCGCGACCCAGAAGGTAAACGCCATGGCCCCCCCGATCAGAATGTGATCCACGCGCCCCAGCAGATTCTCGATCACAGCGATCTTGTCGCTGACCTTCGCGCCGCCCAGGATCGCGATGAATGGTCGCTCCGGCGACCGCAGCGCGTCCCCGAGATACTTCAGCTCCTTCTCGACGAGAAACCCCATGACGCGGCAGCCGGGCGGCACCAGTTGCGGCACGTCGTACATGCTCACGTGCTTGCGGTGACACGTCCCAAACGCATCGTTGACGTAGACCTCGGCCAGCTTCGCCAAGGCCACCCCCAGCTCGACCCGCTTGGCATCCTGCTCCGGTGTAAGTTTCTTGTCCGGATTCTTCTTGGCCTTGTCGATAATGTCCTCGCCCGGATGAAACCGCACGTTTTCGAGCAGCAGCGCCTCCCCGTCCTTAAGATTCGCCACCGCTGCTTCCACCTCAGGCCCGATGACGTGCGGCACAAACGCGACCGGACGCCCCAGCAACTGACTCATCCGCTCGGCGACGGGCTTCAGCGAGAACCGGGCGTCCTCGGCGGGATTCCCCGTCGGCCGCCCCAGGTGACTGGCGACAATGGCGCGCCCGCCGGCCTCCAGAATGTACGAGAGCGTCGGCAGGAACATGCGAATCCGGCGGTCGTCGGTAATCTGGAGCTGCTTGTCGAGCGGGACGTTCAGGTCCGCACGAACGAAGACTCTTCGGCCACGCAGACTTACATCGCGTACGGACTTCTTGGGCATGAGACACCTGCACGCTTTCACAAGCGGCCCGCCGCTGTGTGACGGGCCGCACGTCCGAGCTGTATCCTAGGTCGCCGGTCGACTAATGCAATCCGTCCTTGGCCGCCATGTACTTGATCAGATCAATGATGCGGCACGAGTACCCGTACTCGTTGTCATACCAGGCGATCAGCTTGAAAAAGCGGCTGTTAAGCTCGATGCCCGCCTTCGCATCGTAAATGCTTGACAGGGGGCAGCCTATGAAATCGGAGCTCACCACCTCTTCTTCGGTGTAGCCCATGATGCCCTTCATCTTCCCCTCTGCCGCCGCCTTCACCGCCGCGTTGATCTGCGCCAGAGACGTTTCCTTCGTGGTCCGGACGGTAAGGTCTACCGCAGACACGTCGAGCGTGGGGACGCGAAAGGCCATTCCCGTAAGCTTGCCTTTCAGCTCCGGAATGCACAGCGTCACGGCCTTTGCGGCCCCTGTGCTCGAGGGAATGATGTTGTAGCTGGCGGCCCGCCCGCCGCGCCAGTCCTTCTTCGACGGCCCATCCGCGACCTTCTGGGTCGCGGTTGCACTGTGCACCGTCGTCATCAACCCCTCCTCGATGCCGAAGTTATCGTGCACGATCTTGGCCAACGGAGCGAGACAGTTCGTCGTGCAGCTCGCGTTGGAGACAATGGTGTCGGTGGCCGGGTTGTAGCGCTCTTCGTTGACCCCCATCACAAAGGTGGGGATGTCCTTATCCTTGGCCGGCGCAGAAATGATGACGCGCTTCGCGCCGCCGGTCAGGTGTTTGCTCGCATCGGCACGCGTGGTGAACAGCCCCGTCGATTCAACGACGTAATCCACCTTCAGGTCTTTCCACGGCAGCGCCGCCGGGTCTTTCTCGGCAAAACACCGGATCTCCTGTCCATCGATGACCAGCGCCGATTCGGTCGAGCCGACCGTGCCCGTCCAGCGCCCGTGGATCGTGTCGTACTTGTACAGATATGCCAGATTATCGGGCGGGACCAGATCGTTGACCGCGACGAACTGAATGCCCTTCTCCTTCAGTCCCGCACGCACGACCAGCCGCCCGATTCGCCCGAAACCATTGATGCCAACACGGATTGCCATCGCAATGCTCCTTTGACGGATAGCGGAGCAGTCAAGAAATGTCCGCTCCGCAAACCGGTAGGGGGTAGGATCGGCTACCCGTAGCCCACTGTCAAGCCAAAGCCGCGGCGAGCCCCCGTACCGGCCCCTCACTGCCCCGCGCGCAGCAGGTCTGATACCGTCACGTGCGCCAAGTCCGGGGCGACAGGTGTTACCCCCGGCAGCGTCTCGGGCGACCCGATTCCGAACACCGCCATCCCCGCACGCCGCGCAGCCTCCACCCCTGCCACCGCGTCCTCGACGACCACGCAGTCCCGCGGCGCCAGCCCGAGACGGGCTGCGGCCAACAGGAAAACTTCCGGATCCGGCTTGGACCGCACGATGTCATTCCCGTCCACGACGACATCGAAGTAGCGTCGCAGGCCCAGCTTGTCCACGATGAATGACGTGTTCTTGCTGGATGACCCCACCGCCGTGCGGATCCCCCGGGCGCGTAGCGCGACCACCAGTTCGACAGCGCCGGGTAGCAAGTCCGCGGTCGTCAGCCGCTCCAACAAACCGCGGAAGATCGCCTGCTTCCGCTCCGCCAACGCCGCCTGCTCCGCCTCCGAGTATTGTCGTCGCGCCCGTTCCAGGATGATCCGCACGCTGTCGAGCCGGCTGATGCCGCGCAGACGCTCATTGACGGACCGATCGAAGGGAATCCCCTCCGCCTCCGTGACTTGTCTCCAGGAGGCGTAGTGCAGCTCGTCCGTCTTCACGAGCACGCCGTCCAGATCAAAGATCACACCACGAATCATGGGGTAGCAGGTTACCACGCGGGCCGGCGGCTGTCGCGGCGTGCTTGCGATGCCGCACTAGGCCCGGCACACTGAAACCATGGAACCACTGGCCCGCTACCTTTCTGCCGCGGAAGCGGGCGCCGAGTTGACCGCGCTGGCCGCACAACTGGGCGCGACCGAATTCGCCCGCGTGCGGAATCTGGATTACGTGTTCTCGCCGTACGAGCTGTATCCGCTGGCGCCGCGCGTCTCGCCACCCCTGGACCGCATCGTCGCGTTCGCCGTCGACATGGACGGCACGAGCACGACGACTGAACCGCTGGCGCTGCACGCTCTGGAACATATGGTTCGGCGAATCACCGGCCGCCCCGAACGCAGCCAGTGGGCGGGACTCGACCAGCAGCTCGACTACCCGCATGTGATCGGCAACAGCAACTTCCGGCACGTCGAATTCCTGCTGGCACGCTACCGGGCCGACCTGAACCCGGCGGCCTTCGCGCAAGCCTTCATCGAGGCTGCCTGCTGGACGCTCACGTGCCTGCCCGACGAAAGCCGACGCCGAGAAGTGGCCGAAGACGTTCGGCGCTGCGGCTTGGCCCAGCTGCTCTCGGATGCAGAATTCCGTCGTTTGGGCAACCAGGATACGCCGGACGACGACAGCATCGTTCTCCGCACACGTCCGCTCGTGCAGAAGTACGGCCGGGCGTTCTGTCCCGTCAATACGAGTGCGGAGGTGGCCGCCGCCCTCGACGTGTACTACCACCGCTACCACTCGATCCTGCGTGCGCTGGAGCAGGGGCAGGGGGACCAGCTTGCACGTGAGCTGCGGGGTGACGTGACCCGCCGCCTGGTGGAGCCCATGCCCGGTTACGACGTCTTCGTGCCGCTGGTGAAAGGTTGGCTCGGGCCCGAGGTGAAATATCTTTTCGAACCCCTGCGGGAGCACCTGCGGCACCGCTCAGAAGCTGAGTATCGAGCCGCCGATCTGGACGCCGCCCGCAAGCGTTTGCCGCGCCTGGCGGAGCACTTTCGGCAGCACCCGGCCCGGCTGGCGCTGGTCACCGCCTCCATTGCGTACGAAGCCCGCATCTGCATGCAGGAAGTGCTGCGCGTCATGCAACACCGGGTGCAGGACTGGCCTGTGCCACCGGAGACCCGGCAGCGCATCGTCGAACGGCTGGCCGGTGGTATGACTGTGTTCGATGCCGCGGCCAACGCGTCCGACGCCTGCGAACCGCGGCTCAAGCCCCACCGCGACCTCTACAGCCTCGCCCTGTACCGGATGGGCGTTTCCAAGGCCGATTATCCGTACTGCGTCGGCTTGGAAGATACCGAGCCCGGCATCATTGCGCTGCGGGCGGCGGGCATCGGGTGCGCGGTCGCGCTGCCGAATCGCGACACACATCGGCAAAACTACGCGGCGGCGGTGGACGTGATCCGCGGCGGACTACCCGAATTGATTCTGCTGCGAAACCTGCTCCTGCGCCCATCCCCCCCGTAGCGCACGGTCGCGCCAACGCGCGTTCCACCAACGACGTGCTCGGCCAAGTGGGGTCGGAAGCAGCCCGGCGCTGAGCAGTCTTTGCACGCCCCGCGCAGGGCTTGCCGCACGCCCCGGCACACGCGGGCGGCGTGCCGGTCGGCGTACAACAGGCCGCGTTTTCCACAAGTCGCTGCACCACGCACCGTTGCACGCCACGTGCGGTCTTGCCCGGCAGGTCTACAGCAGCATGTGGCACGGGCCATGCTCTCCGGCCCGGCGCGGTACCGCGCGGCCACCCCGCACGGATGCGGGCGCCCGCGGTGCTGCCCGGCGCAGGAGTCGCACGATGCCGCGACAGCCGCATGACCCGGTTGACGTCGCCGCGTTGAGCTCTCGCCGACGGTCGGACTCGCCCGTGCCGCAGGAGCACACCTTCGAGCTGACCGGCGACTTTGCGCCGCGGGATTGGAGCCGACTGGGACGACGGGTGTTGGTGGAGGCCTGGCGGCGAACCACGGAGGAGCTCGCAAACCACCGGCCTGTGTCCCCGCCCGTCGTCCCGGCTCCCCGTCCGGAGACCGACGCGTGATTTACGGGTTGTACAACTCGGCCGCCGGCATGATGGTCAACGAGTACCGGCAAGCGGTGATCGCCAACAACCTGGCGAACGCCGACACGGTCGGATTCAAACGGGACATCGCCGTCTTTGCCGAGCGAATGCCGGCGCGCACTGCGGGGATGCGCCGCGGACCCAGCGCCCCGGACCTGTCCGGCCTGTCGGGCGGACTGTGGCTCGGCCAGACCTGCACCGACTTCGGCGAGGCTTCCAAGATCCGCACCGAGAACCCGCTCGACATCGCTCTCGACGGCCCCGGCTTCCTGGTCGTCGCCGCCGACGGACAGCAACTGCTCACGCGCGACGGCCGGCTGCGGACCGATGCCGAAGGTCGACTCGTCGCCACGACCGATGGCGCCGCCGTCCTCGGCGTCGGCGGCCTGCCGATCCAAGTGAACCCGCTCGGCGGCCCGGTCACGATCGACGAAGACGGGCGCGTGCAGCAGGACGGCCGCGTCGTCGGAGAACTGCTCCGCGTCGATTTCGCCGACTACGGCGCGCTGCGCAAGGTCGGCGACGGGCGCTACACCGCTCCGGAGGGTGCCACCCTGCGGCCAGCGGTGGCGCGAGTGCAGGCCGGCTATCTGGAAAGCTCGGGGGTCAAGCCGATTCACGAGCTCGTCCAAATGATCGCAGCTTCCCGTGCGTACCAGATGAACGCCCGGATGGTCGCGGTGCAGGACCAGACGCTCGGTCGTCTGGTCAGCCTGATTACGTCGTAGCGGCTGCGCCGCCGGTCGGCGGCCGAAATTGCGAGGTCACGCACTATGGCGATCACTGCTTTGCACACGGCGGCGACAGGGATGCAGGCCCTGTCCACCAAGATCGACGTCATTGCCAACAACATCGCCAACGCCGACACCGTCGGGTACAAGGCGTCCCGCGCGAACTTCCAGGACTTGCTCTACCAGTTGCGCGCCCAGCCCGGCGTCCAGACCAGTACCGAGGGCACCACCGCCCCGCTCGGCACCCAGATCGGCCTCGGCGTCGCCCTCAGCAACACCCAGACCATCTTCCGGCAGGGTTCCTTCGTCCAGACCGGCGAGCCGCTCGACGTCATGATCCAGGGCGACGGATTCTTCCAGGTCGAGCTACCGGGCGGTGGCACCGGCTACACCCGGGCCGGCAACTTCATCCGCAACCCCAACGGCGAACTCGTCCTCGGCGACGCATTCGGACACCGCCTCAGGGACTCCCCCACCATCCCGGAGGACGTGCCGATCAATGGTGTGAGTATCACCGCCGACGGACGCGTGGTCGCCACGCGCCCGGACGGCACGCAGGAAGACCTCGGGCAGATTCAGCTCGCCCGCTTTGTCAATCCCGCCGGCCTGCTCCAGTACGGGAGCAACATCTACACCCAGACCCAGGCCTCCGGCGAGCCGATCGAGGGTGTCGCCGGCGAGAACGGACTGGGAACCGTCGTGCCGGCCACGCTTGAACAGAGCACGACCGAAGCGGTCACCGAGCTGGTCGAGCTGATTAAGACGCAGCGTGTGTTTCAGATGAATTCGCAGACCATCCAGGCCGCCGACGAAACGCTCCGCGTGGTGGCCAGTCTGCGGCAGTAGTCACGGATGACGTGAATGCCATGACGGAGATCGGAGCATGATCCGCCTGCTCGTCAACCTGCTGTTTCTGATGCTCACGCCCGTCGTGTGGGGGCAGGCGGAGCCAGCGCAGTTCAAGCTGCGAGCTTGCGTGGAATCGCCCACCGAGGCGATCACGCTTGGCGACATCCTGGTGGTCGTCTCGGCGGACACCGACCTGGCGCAACGCGTGCTCGCCGCCCCGGCGGTCACGGCCTCTCTGGCCCCGGGCACCAATTACATCACCCATCAACAGGTAGCACGCCGACTGGAAGAACTCGGCATCAACCTCGGCCGCGTGTTGCTCGGCGGCGCTGCCGTCTGCGAGGTGAGGTTCGAGAGGCCCGCCACCGAAGCTCAAACGGGGCCCCCGAAGACTCCATCGGGTGCGGCCAGGGCAGCGAACTGGCCGGCCGTGACAGCCAACACCGGCGGGGCACGCACGCTGGCAGACGTGCTGCGGGACTACGCCGCCGGCCAGGTCCAGGCGCTGGGCGGAGCGACGGAAATCGAGTTTGAGCGCGGGGGGCAGGACCTGCTACAGCTCAGCACGCCACCCTGGGAATTCCACGTCTCCAGCACCAGCGCGAATCGGCTCGGGCTGCGCGAGTTCCGGGTGGTCATCCGCCAGAACGGTCAGACGCAGCGCACCGTCGAAGTGGCCGGACGCGTGAAGCTCGTGCGCCCCGTCGTGGTGGCACGGCGGCCGCTGAGCGTGGGCAACACGATCCGCGCCGACGACGTGCAGCTCGAGACGCGCGTGTTCGACCGCGACGACCGGATGGGTCTGACAGAACTGGAGCGCGTCGTGGGACAGCAGGTCAAACGGTTTATTTCCGCCGGCGAACTGATCCCGCCCGAGGCGCTGAAGGCGGTCGACCTGGTGCAGCGCTCCCGCCCCGTGACAGTCCTGGGAGCCAGCGACAACGTGCAGGTGCGACTGACCGGTACGGCCCTCGATTCCGGCACCTGGGGCGACAGCGTGCGTGTGCGGCTCGGCGAGGCGCCACGCGGCCGCCAGGTGGTACGGGCCGTCGTGACCGGCCTTGGCACAGTACGGGTAACGGAGGAGGCACCATGACGCGAGAGCTGCTGCGGCTGTGTGGCAGACCGCGGACAGTGTTTTGGCTGGCGGCCACGATGTGGCTGCTGTTGTGCCTGCCGCCGGCCGTGGCGCAGAGCAATTCGCTGCTCGGCCGCCGCTGGGGCGCAGCGCGGAGCGCCCCCCCGACCTCGCAGCCGGCCGCGCAAACGCCGGAGGCTGCGCGGCCCGCCGCTGACGCGCCGCGCGACGGCGGTCTGAACCCGCCGACGAAACCGAAACGCAATGCCGTGCTCTTGCAGATGTCCCCGTTCGCCGTCGAGTCGCCGGAACCGGAAAAGTTCCGCGTCAACGACCAGGTCACGGTCATCATTCGCGAAACGAAAACGACGACTACCGATTCGAAGCTTCAGTCCAAGAAGGATTGGAAGCTCGACGCCGCTCTGAAAAAGTGGCTCAAGCTCACGGACGAGCATGGGGTGCAGCCGGCCGAGTTCACCTTCGGCAACCCCGCCATCGCGCTGGATTGGAAGAACGACTACAAAGGCGACGGCAAGTACGACCGCAAGGACGAGTTCACCACCCGGATCCAGGCCACCGTCGTCGACGTGAAGCCCAACGGGACGCTCGTCCTGGAAGCGCGCAAGACCGTCCTGGTCGACGATGAAGGGTACACGGTAACCCTGACCGGGGAGTGCCGCAGTCGCGACATCACCCCGCAGAACACGGTGCTGAGCACGCAGATCGCGAACCTGACGATCGAGGTCCAGGACTCCGGCGCGGTGCGCGACGCCACCCGTCGTGGCTGGATCATGCGGGGTCTGGACTTCTTGCGGCCGTTCTAGCGGTCGCGCGACGCCGTCCGCGTCGCGGACCGCTTGAGGCGCGGGCACCGAGGAGCCACGCCATCGAATGACCGGACGACACGGCGAGAACGTAAAGATGAAACGCGCAAGACAACGGGCCCGAGTCGGGTGGATCGTGGCATGGGCGCTGGCGGCGGCGCTGCCGGCCACCGCCGAAGTGCGCGTCCAGGACATTGCCCGCCTTCAAGGACAGCGCACGAACAAGCTCATGGGCTACGGCCTGGTGGTCGGATTGGCCGGCACCGGCGACGGGGAAAAATACGCCCCGACGATGCGCGCGCTGATGAAGCTGCATCAGCGCTATCATGCGCCGATCCTCACGGAAGCCGACATCAAGGGCAACCGCAGCGTCGCCATCGTCGCCGTCGAGGCCACCATCCCCGAACACGGCGCGCGCGAAGGCCAGGCCATCGACGTGGTCGTCTCCGCGGTCGGCACGGCGAAAAGCCTGCGCGGCGGACAACTGCTCACCACGCCCCTCCAGTACGCCATGTTCGACGCCGAAGACCCCGCCACGCAGGGGATCCTCGCGCTGGCCGGCGGGCAGGTCGTCACGCCGGACGAGTCCACACCGACGCGCGGGATCATCCGCCAGGGCGCCACGCTTGAAGAGGACTTCCTGTACCACTTCGTGCAGGACGGGTGTATCACCCTCGTGCTCGACGATGCGCACGCGGGCTGGCCGTGGGCTCACATGGTCGCCCGCGCGCTGAATCATGAGCTTTCGGCGCCGCCCGTCGGTGCCTCCGGTGGCCCGGCAGTCATCAGTGCCGACACTGCGCTCGCGCTGGGCCCCAAGAACGTCCTGGTACGCATCCCCGAGTACGAGCTGGAACAGCCGGCCGGTTTCATCAGCCGCGTTTTGCAAACACCGCTGTTCGTGCTCCCCGAGCAGCCGGCGCGCGTGACGATCAACCGCACCAACCGCAGCGTCTCGTTTACCGGCACCGTGACCGTCTCGCCCACGGTACTACAGCTCCCCGGTCTGGGTACGGTCGTCATCGGTCGGTCAGCGGCTCCCGGTGCGCCGCCGGGTGAACCGGCCGCCGCCACGCCGGCCAGTGCGACGACTCCGAACATGGCGGTCCCCGCCGGCGGGGCGGTGGAGTTCAGCGAACTGCTGAACGCGCTGTCCGCGGTCAAGGCCACGCCGGAGCAGCTCATCAACGCCGTTGAGCATCTGCACAAGACAGGGTCGCTGCACGCGCAACTTCAATACGAGTAGGACGGGCTGCATGGTGACCGCTATCGGACAAACGAACGCCGCCGCGTTGCCCCCACCGGGCGTGTCCGGCGCGGGCGCGCTGCGTCTGTGGGAGGCATTGGGCCGCCGGATCGACGGTCGCGATCCGCGTGTAGCCCGCGAGGCGGCGGCACAACTCCTGTCCGAGCTGTTCTTCGGGCCGCTGCTGGCGGAAATGCGTCGCTTCCCGTTCGGGCGCGAGCTGGCCACGGGCGGGTTCACCGAAGAGACATTCGGTCAACAGCTCGACCAACGCGTGGCCGACACCGTCGCAGCCAGCCAGCCGGCTCTGATCAAGCAGGTGACCAAGTACCTGGAGCAAACCCAACCGCGCCGCGGCCCGCGTACGACCCGGCCCAACGCGGTCGAAGCAAACCGGTCGACCAACGTCGATCCGCCGTGGCCGCTGTGGCTCCAGCTCCGTGAGGCATTCAACGCAGGTGCGGCGTGAACACCGGTCCAATGTTGACAGCGCGAAGTCCGTCAAACTTGGCCAGGCTGCGGCCCGGGGCGGCGGAACCCTTGCAGGACTTGCTGAATTACCTGACCGGTCTGCACGCGGCGCTGCGACGGCTCCTGGCTCTGAGCGACGAGAAGCTGGCGGCGCTGCGCACCGCGGACACGCAGGCCCTGCGACAGTGCGCCTTCCGCGAGGAAGAGCTGCTGAAGCAGGTACTCAGGCAGGACGGGGAGCGGGCGGCGATTCTTGCGCGCGTGGCGCAGCATCTGCCGGGCTGTTCGCCGCAGCCGACGCGACTGGCGGAGCTGCTCGCCTGTCTGCCGGAACCACTGGCCTCGCCTTTGCGGGCTCGCAGCGAGGGTTTGCGGGAAATCGCGGGTGAACTGGCGCGAAAAAACCGGCTCGTCGCGAATGTGGCACAGAACCTGCAAGCGCACATCCGCGGCATCTTCGCCGACGTGGCGAAGGCCGTACAGGAGTCCGTCGTGTACCGCGCCGACGGTCAGCACGAGGTCCGCAGCACGCGGTGCTGCGTGGATGCAGTGGGGTGAGACGTGGCCGTCCTGGGTGCCGCCTATCAGATCGGGCGCAGCGCATTGACGGCGTATCAGGCCGCGGTCACCGTCGCCGGCCAGAACATCGCCAATGTGAGCAACCCGGACTACACCCGTCAGTCGGCCCGGCTGGCGGCCCTGTCCGGCGGGCTGCTGCCCGGGGGGATCAGTGCCGGGACCGGGGTCACGGTTGAGACCCTGCTCCGTCACATCGACGACGCGCTCGAAGGCCGCCTGCGGTCCGCTCTGTCGCAACGTGCCGCGGCCCAGACGCAGTACCAGGCGCTCAACCAGGTCGAGACGCTGTACAGCGAACTGACCGACTACGACCTTTCGACACAACTGAGCGAGTTTTTCGCCAGCTTCGCCAACCTCCAGACGGACCCCCTGGAACCCACCGCCCGCGACCTCGTGATTGCGAAGGCCGACGCCATCGCCACGACCCTCCGCCGACACCGCGCCGGGCTGCTGGCCCAAATCAGCGATCTTAATGGGCAAGTCGAGGCGGCCGTCCGCGAGATCAACACGCTTGCTGGCCAGATTGCCGACTTGAACGGCCAGATCGTCGCGACGGCTGCGAACGGGCGGGGCGGCGACAGTGCGCTGCGCGACCGTCGCGACGGCCTGCTGCGTCGCTTGGCCGAGCTGCTGGATGTGCAGACCCGCGTACAGCAGAACGGGGTTATCAACGTCTATGTGGGCAGCGAACCGCTGGTGGAGTACGGCCGGGCCCGGTCACTCACCACCCGCACCAGCATTGACAACGGCATTGAGCGCGTCGAAGTGCGCTTCGCCGATAACCAAGGCCCTGTCCGCGTCCAGACGGGCCAGTTGGCAGCGCTGGTCGTGGCGCGTGACACGTACCTCGCGGGCCAGCTCGACCGACTGGACCAGCTCGCGCGCGGACTCATTTATGAGATCAACCGCGTCCACGCTAGTGGGTGCGGCTTGTCCGGCTACGCCCGCATCGAGGGAACCTACGCGGTCAACAATCCCGCGGCCGCGCTGAACGCAGCCGAAGCCGGTCTGACGTACCCCGTGCAAGAGGGCACGTTCGTTGTCCATGTCCGCAATACGGAAACCGGCGAGACGACGACGCGCATGATCCCCGTCGACCTCGATGGACTGCCGGATCCCGATCTGCCCGGCGGCCAGGACACCAGCCTGAACGTCCTGGTCCGCATGCTGGGCGAAGTGCCCGGACTCAGCGCTACCGTTACGCCCGACAACCGCATCCGCATCGACGCCGCGCCTTCGTATGAGGTCAGCTTCTCCGACGATACGTCCGGCGTACTGGCGGCCCTCGGCATCGCCACCTTCTTCGACGGCACCGATGCCGCCACACTCAGCGTCCACGCTGCGATTCGCGCGAACCCCGCGCTGATCGCGGCCTCGTCCGGCGGAGCCGCGGGCGATGGCACCAACGCAGGCCGCCTGGCGGCAGTCGCCACTCAGGCCAGCACCCTGCTCGGCGGACGCACAATTCCGGACTTCCATGCCGCCACGGTGACGCAGTTGGGCGTCGACACGGCGGCGGCCCAGACCACGTACGACGCCAGCGATGCGGTCTACAGCGGGCTGCTGGCGCACCGCGAAGCGACCAGCGGCGTGAATCTCGACGAGGAGGCCGTCAACCTCACGATGTTCGAGCGCTCGTTCCAGGGTGCCGCACGGTACCTCAGCGTTTTGGACACCCTGTCCGAGTCCGTCCTCGCGCTCGTGAGTTAGTTCGACCTGAAGGGTACGCGCTTATGGCGGTTACAGCAGTCAACCTCGCACGCGTGAGCTTCAACCAGCAGGCCTACAACCTGCGCGAAGCCATGCGCCTCAATCAGACCGGTCTGTACCGCGCGCAAAATGGGCTGACGACCGGCCGCCGCTTCCTCCAGCCCAGCGAGGACCCGCTGCGAGCCGCCCAGTCCGATATCCTTGACCGGCGACTCGAACGGCTGACGCAGGCCGCCAACAACATCCGCGCCGCCAACGGCGTACTCAGCGAAAGCGAGTCCGCCGCCGCCGACGCGGTCGCCGCCCTGCGCGAAGTGCAGCAGCTGGCCCTCAGCGCAGTCGGGGACACGATGACCGCCGACGAGCGTCAGGCCCTGACGACCGTCGTGGCCGCCACCTTGAACCAGCTTGTGACGCTCGGAAATCGGCGCCACCAGAACACGTATCTCTTCAGCGGCCAGGTGGACCGCGCCCCGTTCGAGTTTGCGCGCGGCGGCGTGCTGTACACGGGCGACGGCAACCGGTTGGAGACGGTCGTCGAGGGCGACGGCTCGGCCGCCACCTTCACCGTCCCAGGCGTCGAACTCTTCCACGCCGTGTCCCGAACCGTACGCGGCCACGACCTCGACCCGGCCCTCACGCGCGACACCCGCGTCACCGACCTGGACGGCGCCGCGGGGCGTGGCGTGCAGCTCGGCCGCATCGTCGTCACGGTCGGCGACGACCAGCGCACCGTCGACCTGCGCGGTGCGGCCACGGTCGGCGACATCCTCGATCGCCTCAACGCCGCGCTGCCGACCGGTCTGACCGCCAGCCTCGGCCCGCGCGGCATCATTCTCTCCCAGGGCCGCCCCCAGCGCGTAACGATCGCGGACGTGGCGGGCAGCCGGGCGGCGGTCGACCTCGGTCTGGCCGGCACGTTCGACCAGACCATCCTGACGGGCGCCGATCTCCACCCGCGACTCACGCTGTGGACCCGCATCCGCGACCTGCGCGGCGGGCTGGGACTGGACCTGCGTGGCGGACTGGTCGTGCGCAGTGGCGCCCAGACGGCCACGGTCAACTTCGATCAGGCTGAAACGATCGAGGATGTCCTGAATGCGATCAACCGCACGGACCTCGGCGTGTGGGCCCGCATTTCGGCGGACGGACGCTCGTTGGAAGTCGTCAATCGTCTGTCCGGCGTGGATCTCTACCTGGAGGAGGGCAGCGGTCAGGCCGCCAGCCTGCTAGGCCTGCGGACGCTGCGGGCCGATACGCGGCTGGCCGAGCTGAACGACGGCCGCGGCATGCAGACCGTGGAGGGGGCGGACCTGCGCATCACGACCGCCAGTGGCGCACAGATCGACGTCGACCTCGACGGGGCGGTCACGATGCAGGACGTCATCGAACGCCTGAATGCTGCCGGGGCCGGTCGCATCGTCGCGGGCCTGCGCACCTCGGGAAACGGCTTGCAAATCACCGACCAGACGGTTGGGGCAGAGACCTTCCGCGTCGAGGCTCTCAACAGCTCGCCCGCGCTGGCGGACCTCGGACTGGATGTGACGGCGACGGGGAATCAGTTGCAGGGACGTGACGTGAACCCCGTCCGCGTGGACAGCCCCTTCACTGCACTGCTGGAGCTTCAGCGCGGACTCCAGGCCGACGAGCGGCTCACGATCCAGACGGCCGCCGAACGTCTGGAGCGCACGCTGACCGGCATGCTGCGTGTGCAGGGGCAGATTGCCTCGCAAGCTCGCGCGATGGAGGAGCGCGGCGAGCGCGTCGCAACGGAAACCGATGCGGCGCAAACGCTCTTGAGTGACGTGCGGGACGTGGACCTCACCGAGGCCACGCTCCGCTTCCAGCAGCTTCAGACGGCCCTCCAGGCGAACCTCCTGACCGCCTCGAAGCTGCTGAATCTGTCGTTACTGGACCTTCTGCGCTAGCTCCCCGGCCCACCGGCGCCAGCCGCAGGCCACGGGTGGCACGGCAGGGAGACGGGCAGCGCGGCGTCGATCCCGGTCGCAACCGGGGTCGGGAAGGAAGCACGTGCCGGTCGCACAGACGCCCACGGCTCGGGGCGGCGCGGCTGGCGGTTGACCCGCGGAGTGCGGGTCGGGCTGCGGAGGGCCCGGCCTGGCGGACGGTGTGGGAACTATCGGCTGACGGCGGCCGGCCGCCCGTCGGGCAACCAAATGGACACGAGCCCGTGGAGCCTGGCAATGTTCATTGACACGCAACGCTTCGGCAGAATCGAGATCGATGAATCGCGGATCATACGGTTCATCGAGGGGCCGCTGGGATTCCCCGGTCGGCGACGTTTCGCCCTGCTGCAAACGTCCCCCGATCCGGTCTTCTTCTGGCTCCAGTGCGTGGACGACCCCTACCTGGCGTTCGTGGTATGCGATCCACGCGCCTTCGTGCCGGACTACGAGATCGGCGTCCGCCCGGAGGACGTGGAGCCGCTGCAACTGCGGGATCCGGACGATTGCCAGGTCCTGGTGATCGTGAATCGGGTGGGCGACGACCTGACCGCGAATCTTCTCGGCCCGATCGTCGTCGGGGCACATTCGCTGTACGCCAAGCAGCTCGTGCTCTCGGACAAGCGGTACAGCACACGGCACCGGCTCATGAAGCTGCCGGTCCGGCAGCCCGTCGCCAAGACGGCCTAGCCCGTATGCCGGTGCAAGGAGTGGTATTCCGGCTGCCGGGGTGTGATATAATGAGTCCGGGCGTAGTAGAAATCTGCGGGTGCAACGGGTCGCGTGCCACCGATGGCCGCGCACGCCCGCTCGGGCTCGAGGCCCCGGGGCCGGGCAGGGATCCGTCGGCATGGTCCGTGCCATGTCCAGCCCGGCATGGCATCGGCGCAATCCAGGAAGGAGCCGCGGATGTTGGTGCTTTCCAGACAACGCGACGAATCGATCATCGTCGGCGACAACGTCCAGATCACGGTCGTCGACATCCGGGGGGACAAGGTGCGGCTCGGTATCCAGGCGCCGCCCCATATTCCCGTACACCGCAAGGAAGTGTACGACGCCATTCAACGCGAGAACCGCAAGGCGGCGGGGGTCACCTCGGAGGATCTCGCGGCGGCCGCCCCGGCCAAACCGGACGAGCGGCCCCACCACGCGTAACTCCCGGTCCACCCCCGACCGGCGACCTCTTTCCCCGTTCCCTCTCGGCTGTCTCTTTAGCCACGAACCGTTCAAGGAGGATGGCTAATGGCTCGCATTAACACGAATATCTCTGCGCTCATCGCCCAGAGAAACCTCAACCACGCCTATCGTTCGCTGAATACCACGATGGAGCATCTCAGTACCGGCCTGCGCATCAGTCGCGGCAAGGACGACCCGGCCGGGCTGATCATTTCCGAACGACTCCGCGGCGAGATCGCCGCCGTCGGTCAGGCTATCTCCAACACCCAGCGCGCCAGCCTGATCATCTCCACGACCGAAGGCGCTCTGGATGAGGTCGCCTCGCTCCTCAAGGACATTCAGGCGAAGATCGTCGAAGCCGCCAACCGCGGCGCCATGTCCGACGACGAAGTCCGCGCCAACCAGCTCCAGATCGATCAGGCCATCGACAGCATCACCCGCATCGCCAACACCACCTCGTTCGGTGGCCGACGCTTGCTCGACGGCTCGCTCCAGTACACCACCAGCGGCGTCAACACCAGTTACGTCGCCGCGTACCAGGTGCACGCCGCCCAGTTCGGCGAAAGCACCACGATTCCCGTGCGGGTCAGCGTGATCAACCAGGCCAGTCGGGCGACCCGCGGCTTCCCCTTCGCCGTCCTGTCGGCCCCGGTCACAATTGAGGTCAGCGGCCGGCTTGGCACGACCTCCCTCTCCTTCGGCAGCGGCACGAGCGTCTCGCAGGTCGCCCAGGCGATTGCCGACGTCAAGAGTGCGACGGGCGTCTCGGCGACGGTCAGCGGCGGCTCCGGCCTCCGCGTCGACAGCCTCGGCTACGGAAGCAAGGAATTCGTCCGTATCAAGATTCTCAGCGGCGGCGGCGGGCTGACCGACGGGAACGCCAGCGGTCAAGATGCCCTCGCCACGGTGAACGGAGCGCTCGCCCAGGCCGACGGCAACCACCTGGCGGTCAAAACCGCCTCGCTCGACATGGAGCTCGACATCACGGATACCTTTGCCGCCGGCAGTACCTCCACCTTCACGATTACCGGTGGTGGCGCGCTCTTCCAGGTCGGCCCGCACGTCAACACGAATCTCCAGGTCAACCTCGGCGTGCAGTCGGTCGCGGCCTCCAACCTCGGCGATCCGGTGGTCGGATATCTGGCCACGATCAAGACCGGCGGCCCGAACTCCCTGACCACCGGCAAATTCGCCGAGGCGTCACGCATTGTGGAAAAGGCCATTGACCAGATTTCGGTGCTGCGCGGGCGGCTCGGTTCTTTCGAACGCGGCACGCTGGACGCCAACTCCAATCAGTTGAGCATTACGATGGAGAATCTGGTGTCGGCGGAATCGAGCATCCGCGACGCCGACTTTGCGAAGGAGACCTCGGAACTCGCCCGCAACCAGATCCTGGTGAGCGCGGGGACGACGGTTCTCACGCTGGCCAATCAGACGACGCAGTCTGTGCTGCGTCTGCTCGGCTCGTAATCCCGCGCGGGCCTGAGGCGTGCGATGCGGGGTACGGTTCGGGATCGCTCGCGACGACTCTGACCGTTCCCCGCATCGTGCCTGCGCCGAGGGGGGCCTTCCCGGTCCCGGTTCCACCACGCCCGGCGACATCCCTAACTGACGTCCCGAACGTGCATTAGGCTTGTTATCCAGTCGCCGCCGAATAATTAAAGCCCCGACCATACCCGGACGATGCGACCTGTGCAGTTCCGAGTTCGCCGAGCACGTGCAGCACGTGCCCGTCGGGCCCGGATTCGTGAATCAGAACAGGGTCGGGCCGTTCCGTGCCCTGTTCGCGGCGAAACGCCCTCGGAGGCGCAGGTCCATGAGTCGCATTAACACGAACGTCGCGTCGATCATCGCCCAGCGCATCCTGAACGTGCAGAACACCCGGCTCAACCTTGCTCTCCAGCGGTTGAGCACGGGCCTGCGGATCAACACGGGCAAGGATGATCCCGCCGGGTTGATCGCCTCGGAACAGATGCGGGCCGAGAAACGAGCGCTTCAAGTCGCGCAGAACAACGTCGCCCGGACGACCAACGTGGTCGCCGTCGCCGAGGCGAGCCTGGCCGAGGTCGCTTCGCTGCTTCAGGACCTCGAGAGCCTCATCGACAAGAGCGCCAACGTGTCTGCCATCACCGATGACGAGATGGAGGCCAACCAGCTCGAAATCGACGCGATTCTCGCCTCCATCAATCGCATCGCCAGCACTGCGGAGCTGCAAGGCCGCAAACTGCTCGACGGAAACATGGGCTACACCGTCTCCGGCGTAAGCACTTCGCAGATCGCGCACCTTCAGATCAACTCGGTCCGTATGCCGACCACGGGCGCCTACACCGTCTCGGTCAACGTGGTCACCCCGGCGGAGCTGGCACGCATCGCCTACATCAGCGGCACCATCGCGGGCAGCGCCCGAACGATCGAAGTCGCCGGCAACCTGGGCCGGGAGATCTTCACGTTCAGCTCCGGGACCACGGTGTCCAACATCGTGTCCGCGGTCAACCGCGCCGCCAGCGTGACGGGAGTGTCCGCCTACCTTTCCGCCATCACCAGCACCACGAACGCGGTCGTCTTCACCAGCCGCGACTACGGCTCAGCCCAGTTCGTCCGCGTCAAGCTGCTGAGTGGACCAACGTTCGGCATGCAGGGCAACCAGACCGAGGACTACGGAGAAGACGTCTCCGCCCGGATCAACGGGCAGACCATCACCGGGACGGGCCTCCGCGTCAGCCTACGAAACACCTCGCTCCAGGCCGACATTACCTTGACCGCCGGTATGGCCACCACGGCTAGCGCCACAGCGACCTTCTACATCACCGGCGGCGGCGCCAATTTCAGCTTCACGCCGAAGCTCGACTACGGCAACTTCGCCTCGCTCGGCATCGACTCCATGCTGACCACCGCCCTCGGCGACCGCAATACGGGCCTCCTGTACACGCTGGGCACCGGCCAGGCCAACGCCCTCTCGGAGGGGAATTTCGCGACGGCGCAGCAGATCGTCCGACTGGCAGCCAATCAGGTCGCGGCGGTCCGTGGGCGGCTGGGCGCCTTCGAGCGCGACACGCTGGAGCCCACTTCCCGGTCGCTGGCCATTCAGTACGAGAATATCTCGTCGGCCGAGAGCACGATCCGCGATGCCGACTTCGCCGAAGAGACCAGCAACCTCACACGCGCTCAGATTCTGGTGCAGTCGGCCACCATGGTACTCCAGGCGGCCAACGCCGCCCCGCAGAGCGTGCTCTCGTTGCTCCGTATGTAATCCCCGGTCTCCGTCAGACCGACTTCAGAACCCCTTGCGGGCCCCGGCTTATACGGGGCCCGTTTCCTTGCACCGGCCCCGGGGCCGCGAGCGACGCTCCGCCTCTGTACAACCCTTCGCACCCCATTACTACAGCAGGGGAGCAAACAGACGCGCCGCCCCCTCCCCAAGCTGACGCCATGCCGGCTGCCGGTACACGTCGCGCACCGTGATCCTCCGGGCGCCGGCACAGAAGCGGTCTATGGACCGCCCCAAATCGGCGGCGACCTGCGGATCGTAAACCAGCGCCGTGATTTCAAAATTGAGCCGAAAGCTCCGCACGTCCATATTGGCCGAACCCACCATGCACCAGCGGTCGTCCACGGTCACAAGCTTAGAGTGCAGCACCCCGCTTTCGTACTCATAAACCTCGATCCCGGCCTCCAACAACTCCGGGTAGAAACTGCGCGCCGCCCATACCGCCAGGCGCGAGTCGCTCCGCGACGGCAACACCAGCCGCACCGGCACCCCGCGGTACTGCGCGTGCGCCAGCGCCATCCGCACCGCCGGGTCGGGCGCGAAATACGGCGTGGCGATGCGGATGGAGCGCTGCGCGGACGAAACCGCCGCAAACACGATCTGGGCCAGGATGTCCACGTTCTGGTCCGGGCCCGTCGGAAGCACCTGCACGACGGACGGGCCGGCCGCCGTGGGGCTGGGAAAGTACACCGGCGCGTCCAGCCGCTCGCGCGTCACCAGGTACCAGTCCTCGGCAAACGTCTGCTGCAAGAACAGTGGCGCAGATCCGGCGACGCGCAAGTGCGTGTCATACCACGGGCTCAGACGCCGTCGCCGCCCGCGGTATTCGTCCCCGATATTCTGACTCCCCAGAAACCCGACCCGCCCGTCCACCACCGCGATCTTGCGATGATTCCGCAGGTGCACACTCCAGCGCCGGCGCAGCACAAAGGGGCGCAGCGGCATGAAAAATCCCACCCGCACGCCGGCTTCCAGCAGCGGCCGCAGAAACGCACGCCGAACACGCCGACAGCCGACCGCGTCCAGCAGAATCCGGCATTCGATCCCGGCCCGGGCGCGTTCGATCACCACATCCCGGAAGTGATGCCCGGTTTCATCGGGCTGCCAGATGTAATACTCGAGATGAATGTGATGCTGGGCGGCGCGCAACGCTTCCTCCAAGGCTGTGTACGTCGCGTCGGCCTCCTCCAGAATCCGCACGTCGTTTCCTGCTGTGGCGGGCATGTCCGCCAGCCGCCGGCCCAGCCGTTCAATCCCCGCCAGGTCCTCGGGCAGCCCGGGGTCGTGCGGCCGGCCTGGCTGCGTCTCGGGCAGACAGCCCCATCGACGCACATCTGCAACCAGGCTGGCCAGCCGTCGTCGCCGCCGCCGAACCTTACGCCGCAAACGACCCGACGCCAGCAGCCAATACGCCAGCATGCCCAGCCCCGGCAGCGTGAGGATGGCGAAAATCCAGGCGACCATGGCCGGCGGTTCGCGCCGCCGGCGCAACACGGTCAGCACGGACAGCAGAGCGAGCGCGTAATTCGCGCCGAGGAGCACCCAGAAGGCCCGCGCCATATCACAAGTCTACCGAACTGCCGTTCCCCCCACCAAGCGCCACCACCCCGCACGGCAGCGCCGCGCGTCCGAACCCCGCGCTAGTGAGTGGCCAGAGCCCACGGGCGTAACAGCAAGCCCCCGACTGGCGTTGCGGGTTCGGCCGCGGGCGCTATGCGGGCACTACGCCGCCTCGGGTGTCAACTAAGGGGCTTCGCGATAGGGTTGGTTCTGCTCGTACAAAGCCTTGCGCTGTTCGCATTCCTTCGCCACGTCCGCGCGCCGGGAGTTCTGCGCGATCTCGAGCGCACGCTGGATCGTGCGCCGCGCATCATCGAACCGCCCGGCCTCGGCATAGGCCGCTGCCAGCGTGTCCAGGTGCGCCGGATTCTGGCCGCCCGACAGGCGCACCACCTGCTCGGCCAGGCGCACCGCTTCTTCGCCGTTGCGACGCGCGGCGTCCGGACACGTGGCCCGCAACCACGCCAGTCCGTTCAACAGGTCGGTTGCGCTGGGGGTGTACTCGAGTCCCTCGCGGAGGGTCTGCTCCACCGCCGCGTAATCCTTCTGTGTCAACAGCACGCTCACCAGGGCCAGCCGGCTGGGGAGATGCTCCGGGACCAGTCGCAGGGCCTCGCGCCACTCCCGGGCAGCGGCGTCCTTATCCTCCGCCGCTTGAAGCAGTACCCCGAAGCGGTAGTGCGCCGCGGCCGATCCGGGTTCGGTTTCCACGACCTGCCGTGCGGCCGCAACGGCTTCCTGGGGCCGGCTCATGCGGAAGAGGAGCTCCGCGATTTCGAGCTTCGTGATGGGGTCGCTGGCGGCTGAGAGCGACCGGTTGAGCCGATCAATGGCTTCCGCCGGTTGCCCCAACCGTGTCATGATCCGGCAATACGTTTCCAGCAGGCCAGTATCAGCCGGGTTGCGGTCGAGCAGCTCGCCCAAAATCTGTTTCGCTTCGTCACCCTGTTCGGACATGGCCAGGGCCAGCGCGAGGTTGGTCCTGGCGCCATCGAAATCGGGGAACTGTTCCACCAGACTGCGAAACTCGCGCACCGCGTCGGTAGGCTTGTTGCGTCCCAGCAGCACGATCGCGGCGGCGTTGCGCGTCAGTTTCCCGTCCGGGTCCACGTCGCGAGCGAGTTGGAGGATCCGGTCCGCCTGGTCCAGCGCGCCCTGCTGCGCGAACTGGTTGGCATCCGCCAGCAATGTTTCCAATCGGAGCCCGCGTCGGAGCAGATTCGTTTCGAGCGGATCGTCCATCGGTTCCAGCGTGGCGTTCCCGGCGGCCTCCTGCTCGTGGCGGGCCGCCTCGTCGGTGCGGCCCTGCGCCCGGAGCGCAGCGGCCAAGCCAGCGTGCGCGGGGCCGTACCGCGGCACGATGGCCAAGGTACGCCGGAAGTACTGGGCAGCTTCGTCGGGGCGCTTGTCCGCCAAGGCAATGCGGCCCAGCCCGACCAGGGCCGGCGGATTGTTCGGCAAAGCGTCCAGAGCCATCCGGAAATGTTCCGCGGCGCGCGGGGGGTTCGACTCCAGCAGCAACGCCCCGACGCGAATGTGTGCGGGATGATACGGGACCTGGGACTGTTCCGGGTGCTGGCGCTGGTATTCCGCCTGGGCAGCCAGCGCCTTCTCGTAGCAAGTCACCGCCTGGGCGGAGTCCCCGGCCTTCTCGTACGCCCGGGCCAGCAGATACCACGCGCCGAAATCGTTCGGTTCCAGCCTGGCCGTGTGCTCGAAGCAGGCAACCGCCGCCTGGGGAAAACCGTGCACATAGTACAACGCCCCGAGCTCGGAAACTCTCCTCGCATCGTTCGGATCGCTGCGGGCTGACTGCCGCGCGGCTCCAATCTTCATCTGGAGCTTCATCGGCAGCCCGCTCACGTCCACCTCTGGGATCGCAAAGGCGGGTGCCGCTGTGCGCTCGCCGGCGGTCGGCGCGGGGGCAGGAACGTTCTGGTCGGGAGCCGGCGCCTTCTTCTGCTCGCAGCCGGCGAGGTACACAAACGCGAAAGTCAGCACGATCGTGATCGGCAGGCGTGCCATAAAGACAAACCTCCAGAAGTGCTGGGTGGTAAACACGGCGTCACTGCGGCACATCATCACACGCTGGTCAACTGCGATGCGCGGCAGCATACCGACCGTCGTCCCGGCCGGCTACGGCTCGCGGTCCGCCGCAGGCGCCGTCCGCCGCGGATCGGCGAAGTCCTTCTGCGGGTTCTTGACGACCAGGACCGGACAGGGAGCGTGCTGAACAATGCGCTCGGCCGTACTGCCGATGAGCACGTGGCGCAGCCCGGTCCGCCCGTGCGTGGCAACGACGATCAGGTCGATGCCAGCCTGCTCGGCGTACCCGCACACGGTCGCCCAGGGACTGCCAAACAGTGCCTCGCAGACCACGTTCGACAATCCCGCAAAGTGCTCCTGCACCAGCTCCGCCAGCCGGGCGCGACACGCCTGCCGCACCTCGTCGTTCGCATAGACGATCGGGATTTCGGCCGGCAAAGCGACGGAGAAATCCGGCGCCACAGGCGGGGCGATGACGTGCACCACGTGGAGTTCGCTGCCGAACAGCTCGCATAGCCACCGCGCATGACGACCGCCGTACAGCGACAGCGGCGAGAAATCCGTCGGCCACAGGATTCGCTTCGGCGAAGTGAGCACGATCCACCACCCTTTCGTCCCTGAAGCGCCGCCGACCCAGTATAGCCGAGCGGCGGCGTAAGGCGCGCCGGTCACAGCCGAAAGCCGTTACGCGTGGCTGCCGAGCGCCGTCGCCGTTCAGGCGCCCCGGTAGTACACCGCACGCCGACTGAGCAGGAATACCAGTCCGGTCAGCAGCAGAATGATGAGCAACTGGATCCACGCCATGGCGCTGGCGTAGCCCATTTTCAGGTAACGAAACGCGTTGTCGAACAGGTACATCGTGTAGAAGTACGTGCTCCGCTCCGGGCCCTGTTCGCCGCGCATCAGAACATACGGCAGCGCGAAGATTTGCCACGTGCCGATGAGGCCGACGATCACATTGAAAAGGATGACCGGACTCAGGCCGGGCAGCGTGACGTGCCAGAAACGGCGGACGGGCGAGGCACCGTCCAGCATGGCCGCCTCATAGAGTTCCTGCGGGATTTCCTGCAAACCCGCCAGATAAATGACGACGGGGGAGCCCAGGCCCCACAGGCTGATAAGAACCAGGGCACTCATCGCCCAGCCTGGCGCCTGCAACCACTTCGGACCCGCTGCGAGGTCGGACAGCCAGGCGGAGGGTTCGCCGGTCAAGCGGGCCACGAGACCGTTGATCGCCTCGAGCGCTGGCCCGATCGCCCGCAGGGCGTGATTGACCAGCCCGTACTCGGGGTTGAGCATCCAGAGCCAGACCAGCGCCGTGCCCACCAGCGGGACGACGGTCGGAACAAAGAGGCAGGTGCGGAACAGCCCCTGGCCGCGCAGCGGCTGATTCAGCAGCACCGCCAGCAGAACGGCGACGACCGTACCGAGGGGTATGGCCAGGAGCGCGTACAGAATGGTGTTGGCCAGCACTGTCTGGAACACCGGGTCGTGTGCGAGCGCCGCGTAGTTGGCCGTCCCCACGTACACCGGCGGCTGAAGTAGCGGATAGTCGCAAAAGCTGATATACAGGGACACTCCCATCGGGATGGCGAGAAAGAACAGGAAACCCAGCCACCACGGGGCGGTCCAAAGCAGTCCCGTCCCCAGCGCACGCCAGCCACGCACGTCGGACCAGGCGCGCGTCATCGCTGACCTCCGTGACGCTTGGCAGCCATCTGCTGATACTCCGCAACGATGGCGTCCGCCTTCCGCTGGGCGGCCTCGAGCGCCGCGTCGGCCTGCTCCGGACTGGCCAGCACCCGGTTGAGCATCTGCTTGATCTCATCCAACACGCGCAGCCACATAGGCATCTTCGGGTATCCGAACGCGTCCGGGGAGTTCGCCAGTTCGTCAAACACGCGGATGAACGGGTTGGGATGTCGGGCCAGAAAGTCCGGCTGCGGACTCCGAAACGGCGACAACTTGTTGTGTCGGCGGCACAGCTCTTCCAACACGTCCTGCCGGAGAACGTAACTCAGAAAAACCATCGCCTCGCGTGGCCGACGGGCGCCGGCCGGAATCACAAACACGTCCGCGCTCGCAAGCACGTGCCGACGCTCCGGCGTACTCGACGGAAAGGCGGCCACCGCGTAATCCAGCGTCGGCGCGTACTTGGCGATCCAGTTCGACATCCAGGGGCCCTGGAACAGCAGTGCGATCCGGCCGGCCAGAAACGGGTTCTGAGCACTTTCGATCGCCCCCGCGGTCGCCTCGAACGCAATCATCGCCTCCACGCCCTGGGCGACCCGCAGATCGGCCAGCCAGTGGATCGCGGCCCGGCCCGCCGGCGTGTCCAGCGTGCAGCGCTGCCCGTCCCACAGCCGTCCGCCGAAAAAACACGGCCACACCCACGGCCACCAGCCCAGCATCGCTGTCGAGGGCGTAAACCCCGCCTGCACGATGCGTCCGGCGGCATCTCGGACCGTCAGCCGACGCGCGTATTCGTCAAACTCGGCAATCGTCTGGGGCGGCCGGTTCGGATCCAACCCCGCCGCGCGAAACAGTGCCCGGTTGTAGTACAGCGCGATCGTGTACGGCGTGCTGGGCAACGCGTACAAACGGTCGTTGTATCGACAGATCTCGAGCCATACCGGCTTGAATTCGTCCAGCCGAATACCCGCCTGACCGGCCAGATCATCGAGCGGCCGCAACGCGCCCTGATCCGCATACTGCGGAACAACATAATCGTACAGCCCCGCTACGTCCGGCGGGTCCCCGCCGGCCGTCGCGATCAGCGTCCGCTGCTCAATGCTGCTGACGGCGTTGTACTCCACCCAGATGCCGTGCTCGGCGCCGACCGTGGCGTTGAAGCGGTCAACCACCTCCTGCATCACCTGCCCCTCAACGCCCGTCCACTTCTCCCAGTAGCGAACGACCGTACGCCCGGGCGGAATCCCATAGCGCCCGCGTGGTCCGAGCGCGAGCAAAGCCACGGCCGGCACGCCGAGCACGATGAGCAAAATGGCGCCGCGGATGTTCATGGCCATTCAGTTGCTCGCCACTGCCGTCCAGCCCCACGCGTGAACGGCTTTCGACAGCTCGCCCGTCATCCTTCGCGCTGCCGTCGAGCCGCCAGATCGGACGGTGTCACGGCCACACGGCCACCATCGGCGATCAGGCGGGCGTACCAGTGGCCGCTGGCCTTGATTGTCCGACGCAGCGTCTCGAAATCGCAGCGTACAATGCCGAAGCGCTTTGAGAAACCGTGCGTCCACTCCAGATTGTCCAGAAGCGACCACACAAAGTAGCCCCGTACGTCCACCCCCTCGGCCCCCGCCTCTTGCACGCCTGCAATATGTTCACGAAGGTACGCCACGCGCTGCGGGTCGTAAACATACCCGCTTTTATCCGGGTGGTCGTCGAAGGCAGCTCCGTTTTCGGTGACGTAGATGGGCACGCCCGCGTAGCGCCGGCTCAGCCACCGTAGGAGCGGACTGAACCCTTCCGGCGTAACCGGCCAACCCATCGCCGTGTGCGGCCGATGGGGCTGGGGCACGACCTCAAACTCCAAGGGCGTCCGACCGGGCGCGTGTCGGACGATCTCTGAAAAGTAGTAGTTCAGGCCGATGAAATCGACCGGATGTTTCAGCAATGCAATATCCTCAGACGAAAGCTCCGGCAGAACCGCTCCCAGCCGTTCGCGAAGCAGCGCAGGGTAGCCCCCCAGGCAGGCCGGGTCGCCGAACCAACCGAGCTGCGCCACCATAGCGCGCTCGGCGGCCGCCGCGTCCTCAGTGGTGTCGGCCGCTGGAAAGGCGTACCCGCCGTTCAGCACAAGGCCAATTGAGCCGCCAGGGCAGATTGCCCGAAAGCACGCGACAGCGTGCGCGTGTGCGCGCAGGAGGTTGTGGGCGACGAGGAAGCCGAGTCTCCGATCGCGCAGTCCCGGCGGGTGGACGCCTTCGAAGTAGCCGGCATTCACCACAACCCACGGCTCGTTCAGCGTGGCCCACAGGCGGACGCGGTCACCCAGTCGGCGGAAAGCCGCCTCCGCATAATCCGCGAATATGAAAGCGATTTCGGGGTTGGCCCAGCCTCCCAATCGGGCTTGCAAGGCAGCGGGCAAGTCCCAGTGGTATAGGGTAATGAACGGCTCGATGCCAGCCGCCAAGAGAGCATCCACGAGACGCTCATAGAATGACCAGCCGGACTCGTTGTGCGGGCCGCTGCCGGCGGGGACCACGCGCGGCCAGCCGATGCTGAAGCGGTATGACTGCAAGTTGAGCCGTCGCATCAACTCGATGTCTTCGCGCCAGCGGTGATAATGGTCGCAGGTAACGGCTCCCGTGTCGCCTTGCTGAGTGGTGCCGGGCTGTGTCAGGAAAACGTCCCAGATACTGGGGCCTCGGCCGTCCTCGGTGGCCGCTCCTTCGATCTGAAAGGCGGCCGTCGCCGCGCCCCACAGGAAGCGGCCGGGAAGCTTTGATGGCGTGTTTGTGCACTTTTCAACGGTCACGCGGCACCATCGGGGCTTGAGCTCCGGGGCAGCCTGTGCGTCTGAACAAGCTGCAAGACGTTTTATTCCAATGTTTTACAGGCATCCGATTGAGGCCACGAGAGGGCTTATATCTGGGCGACTTCGTCGCTGTCCACGAAGGAGGATACCCTCTTTTGAAAGCGCTTGCAATGCCAGTTTTCTCGTGCTATACTGAGCGCAGACACGGGCGCCCAGGCCGACTGCTCGCGGGCACAGCGTGTGCCCGAACTCGGGCTTAGGCGGACCTGTCAGCCCTTCTTTCTCAGGAGGTGAAGATGAGAGGACTCAAACTGGTTGCGGCAACGTTGGTGCTCATCGCAGTAGGCAGCGCGATGGCCTCGCCGAATATCAACGGGGCGGTCATCAAGCCGCGGATCTGGAACGACGATCCGACTTCCGTATTCACATCGGTGAACCTGTATCCGACTTTAATCGCGATGCAGGACTCCAGCCTGAATGGTGACGGGGCTTCGCCCGACTGGGCCAATCGGCACAACTTCCGTCTGTCCGATGATGGCGGTGCGACCGAAGCGGTGTTCATGAACGGTGACGGGTTCGCGTTCGCTGCGGACGTGACGCTCACCGGCCCGGCCAACATGGAGGGCGGCCTCAACGTTTCGCCCTGGTGGTCCAAGGACGTCGACGGCGTGTTCATGCTCCGAACCTCCGACGGCGAGGTCTCGTGCTGGGGTGGCCGCCTGCCGTTCTTCAACTTCACCGCGACGTACGGCGTGCACTACGTGAAGGGCGAGACGGTTCGCCTGGCCGTGGCGTACAGCCCAGAGGGGCTGAGCCCCGCTTCCCCCGGGATCATCCGCTACTGGTACATCTCGAGCAGCGGCACGTATGCGTCCCCGTGGCTCGCATTCGACCAGGGCAACCCGAGTGAAGATCCCCCGTACGGGCTGTGGGGCATTCTGAACGACGCGCGCGTGGGCGGGTGGTTCATGCCGCTGATCAACTCGCAGGACCCGGAGAACTGGGGCCGCGCGGAGTTCGCGAACATCTACTACGTGCCAGAACCGGCAGCCCTGGCGCTGCTCGGACTGGCAGCGGTCCTCCTCCGTCGGGTCCGCTAGAGGTCCAGGGTGTGTCGGCGGTGACGGAGCCGCCGACGGGTTCATGGTAAGGGCGGGGCCGCGGCACGAACCGCAGTCGTGTGGCGGCCCCACCCGATCGGGCGTGGCGGAGCGGGAAACGGCCGAGGAGACCGGCGGTGCATACGGGCAATAGACGTGTCGGTGATCACGGGCTGAAAGGATTCACCCTGATCGAACTTCTGGTGGTGGTTGCCATCATCGCTCTGCTCATTTCGATTCTTCTCCCCGCGTTGGGACGGGCCAAGGAAAACGCCCGGGGAACGGTTTGCAAATCGAATCTCCACCAGTTGGCGTTAGGGACCAACTACTACGCGCAGGACAATCGGGAGCGGCTGCCCTACATCCGGGCGACCCGCGACGCCAACGGCAACCCACGGGCTCCGTACTATCAGTACGATCAACTTCGCTTGTTCTATAAGTACCTCCCCGATCTGAAAATGTATCGCTGCCCGTCAGCCCGAGGCGAGAACTCCGTCCATGCGTATGCCGGCGGCGCGGGCGGTATCAATGAGCACGGCAGCTACTATGTGGTCCGCGGTAGCGATTCGTACTTCCGCCAGCCGCTGCGCGAGGGCTGGTGGCCGGGGATTAATCCATACGACTACGGCGACAATCCGATCACGCCACTGTATTCGGAGTACTGGTTCAACGACTGGGGAGACAGTGCCCGGTTCAGCAACGGAACGCCCATCCCGGCGATCAGTGGCGGCGTCATCAGCAAGATTCCGCTGCCCAACTACACCGTCGTAATCTGCGACGCGGTATGGGAAACGATGAATCCGCGGCATGTCGGGGCGAATAACTTCGCGTTCCTCGACGCGCACGCCGAAAGGATCCCGCGGTTGAAGTACTACGATCAGAATCGCGGCCAGGGCTACGAGAAGAAGGATCGTGATCCGTTCGGAAACCGACCCTTCTACGCCTGGGGGTTATCGCGAGGTATTCCGGAGCCGGTCAACGGGGCCCTGGACTAGTACCCCGCGTCCTGTGGCATCGGAGCGGGCGCTGAAGCAAGAGGGAAGCAGCATGAACACCAGAACAGCGGTCGCGAGTTTCATTGGCGTTGCGCTGCTTACGCCGTTGGCGTTGCTGGCGCGGCAGAACATCCTGAAGAACGGCAGCATGGAGTACGGCGAGGGCCCCAGCGCTCTCGATCCTCAGGTCGCAGCGGACTGGACCGAGTTCGGGATCAATGTCGAACGGTCGCCCACGGTCAACCTGGTTCCCCCCGGAGCGGGACACGCGCTGAAGGCTTTCGGCGACGCTACCAGCAACGCCGCGGGGGCCACGCAGGAGATCCGCGACATCACGCCGGGCATGAGCGTGACCGCTTCAGTGCAACTCTATACGCCCAACTTCGACAAGCTGCGCGGCAGCGGGCAGGCCGGGCTGCTCTTCGCGTTTCTCAACCAGTTCGGCGGTACCATTCAGCCCACTTATGAGGTGTACCCGCTGGACGCCAGCTCGCCGGCCGACACCTGGATCCCAGCGGTCATTGGGCCGCTGACGGCGCCGCCCGGCACGGCCAAGGTGCGCATAACGTGCCGGCTGCGCTGGAACGTCGGCGACATCGGCGGTGCCGCGTACTGGGATGATGCCCAGGTGCTGGTCAACAGTGATCCCAACAACCGCGTGTCCAATGGTGACTTCGAAACCATGGGGCACAGCGAGGGTCAAAGCCCGGTTGGAATTGATGACTGGGTTGGCTTCAACGATCAGGAGAAGTCGAACGACGTTGCCAAAGACGGGCTCGCAAGTCTGAAGGTCGGAACACGCGAAGCGTACTCGGGCCTGTGGCAGAACATGAAGGCTTTGCAGGCCGGGGACCACTTGTACCTGAAAGGGTTTGTCTGGAATCCGGCCAGTGATCCGTTGACCGGCAGCGCTGCGGCCGGCCTCAAGCTGGAATTCGCTCCGAATGCACAGGTGCCTCCCCCGGTCGAGACGCTCTCCTTCGATGCCAACAGCCCCGCGAATACCTGGACGCTGGTCGAATTGAGCAATGTCGTCGTCCCCGCGGGCGTTACCACGGCCCGCGTCGTATGCATCCTGGCCGCGGATGCGCAAACTACCGGGACGGTTTATTTCGATGCCGCCTACGCGGAGCACAGCGACGCCCCGGGCGTCAATCAACTTCTCAACTGGAGCTTCGAGGACGGCCCCGGCGGAGCCAACGGCATTGACTACTGGACGGAGTTTGGCGGCGACGTCGCCACCACGCGGCTGAGCTGCTTTGCAGTTCCGCCCCTGCATGGCGACTGCACCGCGCGCTCGGGTGGCACGGCGGTAACCGGCATCTATCAGGAATTTCCGGTGGTGGAGAACCAGACCGTCACGTTCCGGGCCTACCTGTACACGCCAAGCAGCGATCGCCTGGGAGGCACCGGCAAGGCCGGTGTGAAGATCGAGTGGCGGTTCGGGAATGTGCCTCCCTGGGTGGACATCGGAGGCCCCAACAACACAATTTTCGCCGGTGCACCGACCAACCAGTGGTTGCCGCTGTACATCGACTACACAATGCCGCCGGGCTCCAGCGCCATGACGCGCTTCGTGTGCATCGTGGCGAAGGGTACGGCACTGACCGGCAAGGTGTACTTCGACGCGTGCGAAGCTGTGGTCCTGAATCGGTTTGATGGTTCCGATTACGACGGCGACGACGACGAGGATCTGCACGACGCAGCCCAATTCCAGCTTCGCTATACCGGGTCTGGCGGTCCGCTGCCCTGGAACGGCATGGTATTTGACTCCGATGACGATGGTGATATAGATCTTGGCGACTTCACCTTCTTCGCTCCGCGGATGACCGGAGTCCAGTAGTCACCCGTGGTATGCTCCGGCGTGCGGTCGCGGGACGCCGCGGAGTGTGGTCTTAGACGCGGATTGGTTCGCATGCGAGGCCCCGCCGGCGTGACCGGCGGGGTTTCTTGTCTTGTGGAGACACGCATGAGTCCTGCTAAAGCTGCCGTCCCCATCCTGTGTCTCGTGAGCATGCTCTATGCCTTTGCTGTCGCGCCAGCCTCCGCGACCAGCACATCACCCGCGACCTCCCCGACGTCCGCCAGTCCTGCGGACCCCGGCATTGGGCCACGGGTGCTGGAGGACTTCGAGGCCCTATCGAGCTGGCGGGTCATCGCGTCGGACGGCGTAACGGCGCGGCTCAGCCCCACCACGGGCGTGCGCGGGGCGGCGTTGCGCCTCGACTTCTGCTTCGAGCGCGGCTCCGGTTTCTGCGTCCTGCACCGCGACCTTACCATGCCGCTGCCGCCCAACTATCGGTTTTCCTTCTGGATTCGTGGCGAGGCACCACCAAACAATCTTGAGTTCAAGCTCGTGGATACGTCCGGAGCCAACGTCTGGTGGGTCAATCGACACGGCTTCGTGTTTCCGGCCGAGTGGCAAAAGCTCAGCAGCCGCGCGCGGCATTTTCGCTTTGCGTGGGGCCCATCGGGCGGTGCCCCCCTGGACGCAATCGGGGCGATCGAATTTGCTGTCGCGGCTGGCAGTGGTGGAGAGGGGTATATTGTCCTGGACGAACTGGAGTTCGAGCCTTTGGCGGTAGCATCCACCAGACCGGCCGACGTGTCCGTGCTCTGCTCCAGCAGTCCTGATGGCCAGCCCGCGCGGGCACTTCCGCAGTCCGGTACGCTGAACTGGGTAAGCGCTGCAACGGATGCGCAGCCCTGGATAGAACTGGACCTGCACGAAGACCGCGAGGTCGGCGGACTGGCGATCGATTGGGATGCGCAGGACTACGGCACGGCATTTTCTGTCTCCTGGTCCGGCAACGGCGAACGGTGGTCGCCCCCGGTCGACATTCAAAACACCACGGGGGGACGGGACTATGTTTTCTACGGACCGGTGGAAGCTCGTCGCATCCGACTCGAAGTGCGTCAGACCAGCCGAGCACGCGGTGTCGCGATCGAACGGTTACGTGTCTTGGGGCCCGAAACGAGCGAGTCACTGAACGCGCGCTACGCCCTGGTCGCCCGGGAGTCTCCCCGGGGATGGTTTCCGCGATACTTTCTTGGCGAGCAGGAATTCTGGACCGTCATCGGCGCCGTAGATCATGACCGCGAGGCGTTGCTGGGAACATCCGGGGCTGTGGAAGTGGACCGGGGCGCCTTTCGCCTGGAGCCGTTTCTTTTCGCTGACGGACAACTGGCCACCTGGTCCGATGCCGACATCCAATTGTCGCTTTCGGAAGGCTACCTGCCCATCCCATCGGTCACCTGGAAGGCACGCGGACTGGAACTTGAAATCACGGCTTTGGCAGAGGCAAACGCCGGGAAGGCGACCCTGAACGTGCGGTATCGCCTGAAGAACTGCCGACCGGAGGCGTGTCCTGCCGCTCTATACATCGCGGTACGGCCTTTTCAGGTACTCCCGCCCTGGCACGAGCTGAACGTGGTCGGCGGTGTCGCGCGCGTTGAAAGCATCATCTGGGACGGCAAAGAAGCACTGGTCGGCGACGGACACCGCCTTCAGCCGCGTGTCCGACCCAGTGCGTTCGGCGCCGCAACTTCGGCTCACGGGGACGTAATTCGGTATCTCGCCCGCGGCATGTTGCCAGACCAGACCGCGGTGCGCGACCCGGCGGGTCTGGCTTCCGCTGCGTGGCGCTATGACTTGCAGTTGGCCCCTGACGAATCGTCCTCTGTTGTAATAACGGTTCCCTGGGCAAACGAAGTTTTTGAATTACCCGCCTACGCCGACGCAAGGACTGCCGCCATTCAGTTTGACGCGCTGCTGCGCCGCGTGGCACGCGAATGGGCAGAACTCGTTAATCGCACTGAGCTGCGCCTGCCCCCGGACGGGCGCAAACTGGGGAATACCTGGCGTACAGCTCAGGCCCACATTTTGATCAACGCGGATGGACCGGCAATTCAGCCCGGCTCGCGGACCTACGAACGTAGCTGGATCCGGGACGGCGCCCTGACTGCGACAGCCCTCCTGTACACGGGCCATCCGGAGCCGGTACGGGCTTTTCTCGACTGGTATTGCCAGTACCAGTATCCCAACGGAAAGGTTCCGTGCGTGGTGGACCGGCGCGGCCCCGACCCGGTCCCCGAACACGACAGCACCGGCCAACTGATCTATACGCTGCGACAACACTACCGCTTTTCGCGCGATCGCGACTTTCTGAGTAAGCACCTGTCGCACGTGGTTTCAGGCGTAGGGTACATCACCGAGCTCCGACGACAGCGACAAACAGACGCCTACCGCGATGGTCCGCCGGAGATGCGCGCCTTCTACGGCCTTGTACCGGAGTCCATCAGCCATGAAGGCTACTCGGCCAAACCGATGCATTCCTATTGGGACAACTTCTGGGCTTTACGTGGGCTGAAGGACGCCACTTCCATCGCACAGGTTCTGGAGCGTCGCGACCTCGAGGCCCAGTTCGCCAGGCAGCGCGATGAGTATCGGGCGGCTGTTGTCGACTCGCTACGATTGGCGATGCAGCTGCGCAGTGTCGACTACATACCCGGCTGCGTCGAGTTGGGCGACTTCGACGCCACGTCCACGGCGACCGCGGTGTATCCCTGCCGCGAGGCTGCGGCACTGCCGCAGCCGGCGCTGATGCGCACGTTCGACCGGTACTGGGAATTCTTCTGCCAACGCCGCGACGGCTTCCTGGTATGGGAAAACTACACGCCCTACGAGATCCGGTTGTTGAGCGCCTTCGTGCTGCTGCACCGACGGGATCAGGCTCTGCAATTGCTGGAGTTCTTCCTGCGTGACCAGAGCCCGCCGCAGTGGAATCAGTGGGCGGAGGTGGTCTGGCGCGACCGACAGGCGCCGCGGTTCATCGGCGACCTGCCGCACACGTGGGTGGCCGCAGAATTCCTTTGCGGGCTGCGAAGCATGTTCGTGTACGAGCGCGAGGAGGACAACGCGCTCGTGCTGGCGGCGGGCGTCGATCCACGCTGGCTGGCAACACCGGAAGGGGTTGCGATTCGCGCGTGGCCGACCGAGTACGGCACGCTCTCATACGAACTGCGCAGTCGCGACAACCAGTTGTTTTTGACGTTGCGGGCAGCCGGGGAACTACCGCCGGGTGGAATCGTCCTGCGTTCGCCGCTGGCCGGGCCGATTCGCCGCGCGGAGCTGGCGGGACGGCCGTTGGACGTCCGCGACGCGGAGGCAGTCATCCGCGCGTTGGAGGGTGAGGTAATTGTGACGCACGCCGGCGACGCGCAATAAAGCCGGCAGGCCGGCGTGGTTTCGCCGACCTGCCGGATCAGACAACCTCCGTGCGGACGATGCGCCCTTACGGGCAGCTCGTGCCGATCAGGGACACGAACGCGTCGATGTCGGCAAAGGTAACATCGCCGTCGCCGTTGCAATCCGCGTTCAACCACTGGCACGGCCAGTGCGTCCAGTTATCTTCACCGCCGAGTGCTTCCACGAACGAGTCGATGTCCGCGAAGGTGATTTCACCGTCGCAGTTCGTGTCGCCCGGGCACAGGCACGGATTCGGGTCGCAACCGGTGCCCGCGCCGAGCCACCGCCCGGTGCACTCGGCCTCGGTGGTCACACTGCACTCGCCCGTAATCTGGCAGCAGGCGCCGGTGACGGCTCCGCCGCACGGGTTCGGCGTGCAGGAGGTGAAGTCGCCCTGGTACTCGCCGCCGGCGAGCACGCAGTCATACGCGCTCAGAACCTGGCAAACGCCGCCGGCCAGGCAGCACGCGCCCTCGCTGGGCAGGATGAGCAGCTTGAGCCGGATGGGCTTCGTCAGATCGATGATGGGCTGAGGCAGGTTGGGCGTGCCGAACGTCGTGATGCGGGCCCAGCGACGATCCTGCGTATCGCGGAAGAACCACGTCAGCAGCTCCGATTTGGCGCCGCTGGCGGCCTGCGCATCCGTGCACGCGCTGGCGCTGGGCGGATACGACAGGTTCGTCACCGTCGTGCCGGAATAGGTCGGCTCCTGGAACAGGACCTCGTCGCCGACGTTGAACGACTCGAAGTCCGCGATCACGAAGTCGCTGCCGCCCGCGTCGGCGCCAACGTTGACCACATCATCAACGAAGATCACGTACCGACCGGAGCTGCGGTCCGGCGAGTTCGGATCGACCGTGACGGCCAGATGCTCCAGCACGCCGCGGGTAGCGGTGATGACGTTGTCTCCGCCGCCGCCCGGCATGGCCTTGATGCTGTTCGGATCCAGCGGGTTGAACGTCAGCGTCTGCCAGCCGGCCTGGACCGGGCAGGCCTGCCCGATCGGGGCGCCGTTGACGATCGCGCTGGCACCAACCCACTCGATCTGGCCCGAAGTACCACCGGGCGTGCCCAGCGGACCGGTATCGTTCGTCTCACGGATACCGATGCAGACGAACAGCGGCCCGTTGCCCTGGCCAACCTCCAGCGGCTGCGACGGGATGCTGTCGGGCCCGCCCAGGCTCTGGGAAGCCGTGATGAGGTCGTGCGCGACCAGCGGCGTCACCGGAACGGCGACCACCGTGTTGCCGCCCGGGTTGGTGCTGCCGATCGGGCTGCCGTTGGCGTACACCGTCACGGAGGTTGCCGTCGGTTGCACACCGCTGACGGTCACCGTCGTATCGCCCGCTTCGACCGGGCTGTTAACGGTCGGCGGCAGCAGGTTGAAGCGCACGGGGCCGATTTCGACGCAGTAGTCGTCGTACCAGGCGCTGCCATTGCTGCTGTACCCGGGGCCGATCCGCGCCATGTCGTAGGTGGTGGGGTCGGTCAGGGTCAGGTTCTTCTTGGCAAGCAACCCATCTACATAAACGTCGATGCGGTTGCCCTTGTGGACGACCGTGAAGTTGTGCCAGCCGACGGACCGGATGGGCGCGTCGAGCTCGGTCAAGTCGATCCAGTTCGGCCCGCCGTTGCCGACCGCCCGGTACTGATAGTAGTTCGTATTCTGCGGCGACCACGACAGCATGCCGACGTGCTGGTACCAGAAGTCGGCTGACTGCCCGTTGAGCTGGGCAAACTGGACATTCGACGCACCCGGCCCGTACGCGTCGTAAATGTTCACGTTCCAGACGACCGGGTTCGTCGCCGACGGACTGAAGTTCGCCAAAGCGTGCTGGATGCGGCCGGCACCGGTCGAGCCGGTCGTGCCGGCGGGGACGAACACCGATTGTCCGCCGCCCGGAGTTGAGTTCTGAGCCGTGTCGAGCGTCGGTCGCGGGTTGGCCGAGGTAGTCCAGATGCTCTGGTACGTCGCCTCGTCGTATTCGAAGGAGTCGCAGAACACGGACGTGATCACGTTGGTCGTCACGGTCTCCGGCGCGGACTCCGCACCATCCACGGCACCCACCGCCTGCCTGGCCGTCACCGTGTCGCCCATGACCAGCCCGCTGACCGGCACATCCACGTAACGAGCGCCAGGCGTCGGCACGGCGGTGAACGTCGTCGTGCCGTTCTTGATAATCGTGACGAGCGTCGCGTCGGGAAGCAGGTTCTGAACGCGGATGCTCGTGTCACCCTCCGCCGGCGCCTTGTAAATCACCGGAGCCGGCACCAGCACGGTGACGGGCGCGGACTCGACGCTGGTCACCCCATTGACCGTCTGGGTGGCCGTCACCACGTCGAAGGAACGCGGCGCCGGACTGACCGGCACCGCCACGGTGGCCGTACCACCGGCCGCCGAACCCGTCGCCCACAGCGCACCGTTCGGATCGCGGACGTACACGTTCACCTGCGACGCGGTCGCGTATGGCACGGTCAGACAGTTCGCCACGGTCACCGTGGCGGCACCCGGCAGAACCGGTTGCACAGTCGGCGGAGGCGGCGCGGCGGCCACGACTCGCGGATACGCGTAGTCGCTGACGCCCTCGGGTACCGTCTGACGCGCCGAAATCGACTGCCCGGGCGACATGCTCAGCCCGGTAAAGTCCACGTAGGTCGCCCCGTTCGGGTCGGCGACACTGCCCGCGGACACACCGTCAATGAACAACTCGACCGCCGTCGCCGTCGCGGTCTTATTCACGCGCACCGCAGTCTGGTTGCCTCTGATGATCGGGCCGACCACCGTCGGCAGCGGTATGTTCGGTTCAATCCGGGGCGCGCGGCATAACATGTGGAACCGGATGGCAATCGACTCGTCGTCGATGAGCTGGCTCGTACCGCACTGGTAGCCCAGTCGCTGGAGCATGCCCAGGGACCAGCTCGGGCTGTTGTCCGGGTACGACCACACCAACCGATGGCTATACACTCCATCGTAGGAAGTGCTCGTCGATACGCTTGAAGTGACCGACTGCACCGGCGACTGGCCACGCGGGTACCGGAGTCGGTTGACGCCGTCCTCCATGTCGAGAATCGTCGCACTGACGGCGCCGTTCGGGTCGATGGTCTGGACCGCGTCGATGAAGACCTCGTGCGGCCCGACGTTACCCGGATCCACGTCCGGCCCAATCGTGAACCAGAGACTGTCGATCGTGTAGTAACCCGTCGGGGAGTCGTCGAGAGATCCGTTGCCACTTAACGGACTGGACAGTACAAGATTGTCATCATCCAATGGTATTTCAACGACCTGCCACACCGCGCTGTTCGGTACGATCGCCTGGCCCTGCGGCGCCCACCCGGTCGCTGCGGTGACGCCAACCCACTCCCACGACGTCGTTGTGCAGCTTCCTCCGCCGGTCTCGTCCACGAGCAACGAGAACGTATACGGCGGCGGACCGGACAACACCGTCACCGGCGCCGACTCGTCGCTGACGGCCCCCGTCTGATGGCTGACCTGACGAGCCGTGTACACGTCACCCGCCACGGCTGGCGATATGGAAATGGCCACCTGCGACGGATGGTAAAACGGATCGGTCGAGTTGGGATCGGGGTTCGTCCAGGTCCCGGCGGGGGAGCCGTTACGGAAAAGCTGCACTTCCCGTACCCAGTACATCAGGTCCCCCACGACCACCTCCGTGTCCAAGGCAACAATCGGTGCCAGCACACGCGGCGGCACGACGGGATCCGGCACGGGGGCCTCAAACTGCATCTCGTCGATCGCCACGTCAATGAGCTGCGCTATATCCGTGGCGACCTTGGTGAACGCGATGTGCTCCAGCGCTCCCCGGTTATCGGGCGCACTCAATACGCCGTCGCCCGTGAAGCCCGCCCAAGTCCCGGGGTCGTTCGGATCGTACGTGCCGTAGTCGTTTGGGGTCCACGTGTTCTTCGCACGCACCCGGCCGGTCGCCAGATCAAACTCCACATTCCAGGGCGTACCGCCCGGAGTAATCACGATGGCTGGAATGGGCCGCCGAATGTTCACGTTCGGGTCCACGTCGAACCCGGCGCGATACTGGTCGTCACCGATCGGCGTAGTGTCGATGCGGTCGTTCGGTCCCGGGCCGATCACGGCGACACCGGGATCCGCATTGGGATCGCTCACATTGAAGTCATATCCGACGGGAAAGATCTGAACGTCGTCCCCGCTGGCAGACGTCTGCACGATCCGGTCGGCGCCGGCCGTGATGCCGTTACGCTTGGTGCTCACACCGACCCACTCGATCGCGCCCGTCTTCCCGCCATTGGACATCAGCGGCACATTGCTGCCGGTTTCACGGACGCCGATGCACAGCCCAATGGCTCCCTGGAAAAACTCGCTGCGGTTCGTGATCCGAAATCGCACCTTGCCTTGCAGATGCAGGGCAGGGTTGGGACGTATCGGACCATCGAAGGTCGTCAGACGCACCCAGGCGGCCTCCGGATCCGGCACGTTCGGGTCCCAGTTGAAGAAGACCTCCAGCGCTGCCGCGCCCTCGGTTTGGAGCCCCGACGCCCGGAACGCCGCGTTGTAGTCATACGCACCAGAACTATTTGGAATAACGTACCGGCTGGTGCTCCCCGACCACTGCGGAATGCGGAACATTTCCTGCGACGTGGCGGGGTCATCGATCGGCTGCCCGGCGTTCGGGTCCCCGTTGAACCCGACTATCTCCGATGTGTACTGCGCCCAGGCCGCGGGCAGAACGGCCAGAACGACTCCCAACAGGATTGCGGTACGCGATCTACACATTATCGAACCTCCGTAACGGCCGCTGAAGACGCTCGGACCACGACCCGCGGACCACCCGCCCCAGCGTCGTCGCCCGACAGCATCCCCATAAGCGCCTGTCCCGAATACCCTTACAGCAAAAACGCTCCGCTCCGTCGTAATCGCGACGAAGCGGAGCGTCTTATATGAATCGTCCTTTGCCTGCACACTCTCTAGTTGCTGTCGTGTTCCGCCACAAAAGCGTCTACCGTGTCCCGCCTGTTCGGCTGCCAACCGGCAGTCATCGGGATTACCGCCGCCGCAGCATGCCCAGCCCGCCCATCAGGACGAGCAACAAGGACGCCGGCTCAGGCACAAGCTCCAGCAAATAGTTGTCATACCCGGCCTGGCCACCGGCAGAAGACAGCCCCGAACCGATGCGGGCCTGGTACCACAACTGGCCGTTATGGGGCAGACCCGCCACGTCCGGATTGCCGTCCACGAAAAAGTCGACCGTCGTCGGATAGATGTGGGCTTCAAAGCGGTGCCAACCGACCGAGCGAGAGGCGTTGAGGTTGAACCAGCCCTGGCCGGGCCCGAAAGCGACCCGCGCCTGGTACTTCGTCGCATTGAACACTTCTCCCGGCTTGGTCACGGTGTTGTACATGCCCATCGCGATAAGTTCGACCAGCGTGCCATTGGGATCCCGCGACAGAAGTTGTCCATACTGCCGCGGCGACGTGGTCGAACCCACCGTATCCAGGTAGTCGAACGCCCAAACCAGGTACTCGCCGGCCCCAACCGTGATATCGGCGAACGTGCGGTCACGACGCGCCGCAACCGTCGTATGATGCACGTACTGCTGACCTGGCCACGTGGGACCGTTGTTACCCGTGGCCAGATATGTGTCGGCGTCAGTACCCACGCCCTTCGGCCACACGGCGTTCAAAGCCGCCGTGTTGGCGTACGACTCGAAGTCGTCCCAGATGATTACCGTGGCAGACGCGGCCGATGCGGCCGCCAACAACACAGCCAGTGCGACTCGATACATCTTCTCTCCTCCTTTGGGTTGACCCCCGCGCCACGTCGCCATGACCGCGGGTCGTGGTGGGGGCAGCTTCGTTCCGTTGTTTGGTTTACCCGGTCCCCTTGTGCCCGCTGCACTCGGTGGACGTCACGTACAGCGCTCCTTTACCCTGCCGCCAGGGTTCTCACCCCGGGTCGCGCAGCCACCGGCGCGTTGGCTGCGGAGTCAGTAGCTCTGCGTACAACTATACACCTGGCAGGACAGGTCCGCAAGCGAAAGTGGAGATCACCGTGATCGGTTTCGCAAACAGACACACACACCGGACCCGGTCAAGTATATAAGTCCATAACATTCCGTAAGTTGCGTTTTATGCGAAGATTGATGCTAAGATCTCCAGGAATGTGCGATTCCATACGACTGAATTGCACCGGGATGCATGCGAAGCGCATCAGAATGATGTTCGAACTTTGTTAGTACTTCGCTAGGCCCCCTGGCCGTCCCTCGATCGACATCCTGAGTCAGCCATGTCTGAGAATATCGCCTGCACGACCGTTCACGATTCGACGGCACCCTATCCGCACCCGCACGCCAGTGCGAGGCCCTCCCGCCACCCACCGGGTGGGCTCTGCTCGAGCACGCCGCGAGTTCGCGAACCCCGATCTAGCGCAGGTCAGCGGCGTGCCGGCTGAGCGCACTCAACCCCGGTCGTTCGCACAACCCCACCCGCCGCGCCCCCTCAAACCGGGCCCAAGACACGCTACTCGCCAGCTTACACCATGCACTTTTCTGGTGCCGAACGACCCCCTCGCGGAGTATGATGAGTACGAGCGAGAAGGTGCCGCAACGGCACCGCTGCGGCGGCCAACGTCGTTCCGCCTGAGGTGCGCTGGAAGGAATTCCTATGATGCTTTTCCTGGAAACTGTCTCAAAGCGCGCGATCGTCGCGCTGAGCGTCGCAACACTGGCGGCAACCGCCTTGCAGGCCCAGACGGTGATTGTGGACAACGCGGACCCGGGCTTTACCGTGCTGACCGGCGAGTGGTCCACGGGAACGACGGCGCCGGGCCACTGGGGCGCTGACTACCGCTTCCGCACGACGACCGGCTACGGCACGCCCATTGGCGAAGTCGAATGGCGACCGAACCTGCCCCACGCGGGCGCGTACCAGGTCGCCATCTACTATCCGCAGGGCACGAACCGGGCGAACAACGCCCCGTTCACTGTCCACCACGCGGGCGGAGCCACGACATTCCTGGTGAATCAGCAGCAGAACGGTGGACAGTGGAACGTCCTGGGCACATTCACGTTCGCAGCCGGGACGGCGGGATACGTCACACTCAGCAATGATGCCAACCCGAGCGTGGTCATCGCGGACGCGGTGTCTTTCACTGCCGAGTCGTCCACCACCTGGCTGACGATGACGGTCACTCCGACCGGGGCAGGCACAACCAGCCCGCCGGTCGGCGGCCCCTACGCCTACTCGTTCAACGAGGTCGTTCCCATCGCGGCCAGCCCCGTGGCCGGATTCCAGTTTCACCATTGGGAAGTATCCGGCGGCGCCGCCGTCGCCGACCCCACTACCCCGAACACCACCGTTACGATGGATCAGGACAAGACCGTGACGGCGGTGTTCGTGCAGCAGGGGGCGACAACGGGGGAGTTCCGCGGGTTCTGGGCGGATGCCTTTCACCCCGGCTTTAAGAGCATCGACGAGATCAACACGATGATCGGTTGGGCCTTAGCCGGCAACTACAATGCCATCGTCGCGGAGGTGCTCGCTTTTCAGGACACGGGTGCCGGTGGGCACGGCGCCTACTGGAATTCCAACCTCGTCCCGCGGGCGGCGGACATCGTCGGCGGGATCGACCCGCTGGCCGAACTCGTCACGCGGGCTCACGCGGTAGGACTCGAAGTCCACTGCTGGTTGGTGGCGTTCCGTGTCAGCTCGACCTGGCCGCCGAACGGCAACCCGACTGTCGCCGCTCACCCCGAGTGGCTGATGGTGCCGCGGGCGTCCATGGGAACGGTGGCCAAAGTCGGCAGTTACTACACGTTCGATCCCGGCTCGCCGGGTGTACAGGAGTACCTGGCAAGCATCGTCCGCGAATTGTGCACGAATTACGGGATCGACGGCATCCACTGGGACTACATCCGCTACACCCAGGTCGATGCGGGCTACCCCGCGGACCCGAATTACTCCGGCTCGTCGCTACGCCGCTTTCAGGCCATCACCGGATACGGCGGCGTTCCCGACCCGAATGAGCCTTCCTGGTGCAACTTCCGCCGCCGCACGATTACCGAAGTCGTGCGCCGCGGCATGACCGAAACGGCGGCCAGCCTGAGCGTGCGGCAGCCGCTGCGTCACACGGCGGCCCTGGTGACGTGGTATCCGGCCAACAGCGATTTCACGCAGACCAACCCGTACAAGCTTTTCTGCGACTGGAAGTACTGGCAGCAAATGGGGTACCTCGACGCGACCATCCCCATGTGCTACTTCGACGAGAACAGTTACCCGTCGACCTACCGTGCCTGGGTGAACAACTCCGTGGCCTGGGCCCAGAGCTACGGACGACACACCTACATCGGCCCCGGCATCTACATGAACACGTTCGCCGACAGCCGAACGCAGTTGTTGTACGCCCGTAACGCCGGCGCGCAGGGCCTGTGCACCTACTCCTACCAATCCACCAACGACGGCGGCCAGCCCTGGTCCGACTGGTATCCGTATGTCGCGGCCAACGTCTTTACGCAACCCGCTTCGCCGCCGGGGATGCCGTGGCGGGATCCGAACTTGGCCACGCAGGGCTTCGTATACGGACGCGTAACGAACGGTGCGACGGGCACCCCAATCGACAACGCGACTATCAAGCTGAATGGCTTCGTGCAGCTTCAGACGGACGGCAACGGGTGCTTCCTGTTGACGCGACTGGCCGCCGGGCCGGACGGATCATTGCTGCCGATCAGTGCCGTAGCCCCGGGGTACACGGAGGTGGCGCGGCCGCTGGTGCGCGTCATGCGGGCCGGATTCACCGAAGCGAATTTCGCGCTCGGCCTGTGGCGAGCCGGCGACTACGACGTGGATGGCGATGTCGACCTGACGGACCGCGGCCGGTTGCTGCCTTGCCTGACCGCCCCTGACGTCGGCCCGCCGCCGCCTGGTTGCGACCTGTTCGACTTCGACTCGGACCTCGACGTGGACCTGGCCGACTTCGCGGTCTTCCACACCTCGTTCGGTAGCTAAAGTCGGAATTCACAAACGGGCGGCGCGCTCGATCAAAACGCGCCACGCGAGTGGCAAGACGGCCCCGCACTCGCGTGCGGGGTTCGGGTAGCGCGCCGTCGAATCGTGAATCGTAATATAGCGCTGCAAATGGTCCGGAACCGCGCTCCATTGCTCAGCGGCCGCCCTGGCTCGCCGCGGGCCGCTCCGATCCACCCGCCAGGTCACGTAGCGAGTATCCCAGCGCCAGCAGCGCGTACGCGGTGCCGTACGGTTTGGCGTACGCATGATGGTCGTAATCGCGAAACGAGCCATCCGGCCCCTGGATCTTGAGGATTTCCCGCCACAGCCGCGGCCAAGCGTCCTGTCGTTGTTCGGCAGGCAGCTCCAGAATCACCAGCGCTGCGTAGTAGTGCCCGAACAGATAGAAGTACCCAGAGTTCTGGTAGAACGCCTCGTGCGGAATCGGTCGCAGCCGAGCGATATCGAGAAAGCGGTGCTCGCGGAAGAAGTCTTCCAGGCCCGCGCGCAGCCGTTCGTGCGGAACATCGTCGCCGGCCAGGCGCAGCGCCGCATTGCAGACCTGAATCCGGCACAACGAACCGTTCAAACGGTCGATGGAGCCGATCCGGCGCGGGTGCGTGATCGGCTGTATCGAGTACGTGTACGCGCCGTTCGGGAGACGACAGTGACGGACAGCCTTGACGGCCCGGGCAAGCATCGCCTCATCGACCGTCAGTCCCTGCTTTTGCGCTTCGACGAGCGCGATGATGCCGGCAGCGGTGGTGAAGCTGGTGGCCCACTGCGGGCGCGCGGTCCGGGGCGGAGTAAACTCCAGGTAGCCCCAACCACCGCTGAGTGACTGGGTGCGGCCGAGCTGTTCCAGAAAGATGCCCGCCGCTGACCGGAGGGCAGCCTGCCGCGGACTGCCGGCGTACCACCGGTGGCCGCAGGCCGCCGCGACGGCTTGCAGTCCATAGATGTGGGCCCAGCAATTCATCGTGTCCCATTCGTTGGGCCGTTTGACCCGCGCGTTGGCAACCAGGTAATCCAGCGCGCGGTCGGCGGCCGCCCGCGCCGGCGGCGCCTCCCCGACCTCCAGCACGGCCAGGCAGCACAGGCCGGTCGTAGCGACCCGCCATGAGCGGTGCGATTCCGGCGAACTCCACGTTTCGCCGCTCCACGTAGTGATCCCGCCCCACGGCCCGCCCCACGAACCGTCCGCGTTCTGCGCATCCAGAAGAAACGCGAGCCCGCGCGCCACCGCCGCGCGCACGGATTCGCGTGTGAGCGAATCCTCGCCGCGCACCGCGGCCGGATGACCCACCGCGACCACGCCCAGCGCCAACGCGACGACTCGGCTCGGACCGTTCATGGGCCGGACCCGCTGCTCGCCGTCGGCTGTTCCGCTGCCTGCATCTCCTCACGCACGTCAGCGAGCTCGTTCTCCAGCCGCGTGATTTCTCCCTCCGCATTCAGCAGGGCGACTCGATCGGCCAACACGCTGAGTTCACGTTCACGCCGGAGCTGCGCGAGGGCCGTTTCCTTCTGCCAAACCTCTTGCTCGCGCTCGAACCGCTCCAAGGGCAGATGGGTCGAGCGCAGGGCTTCCAGTTCGGCCTGCTGCAACTCCAGTTCGCGGGCCGAGCGCTCCAGTCGCCGCCGGGCCCGCGTGATCACGATTTCCTTGGTCTGGTCAGCAAACTCCTCTTCGCGATACAGCAGCTCCAGTTGCTCCAGCTCCTCGCGCGCTTCCGTGTGACCGTCCTCGCTGCCACGCAGATTCAGCTCGGCCCGCGCGATCCGCTGCGGCGCGGTGATTTCCTCGAAGATCCGCAGCCTCTCGCGGGCCAGACGCAGCTCCGCTTCCGCCCGGGCGACGGACTCCCCATGCCGGGCCTCGGCCTGCTCAGCGGACAGACGTGTCTTGGCCAGATTCAGCCGCGCGACTTCCAGCTCCCGCTCCAGTCGCGCCAGCTTCCGCTGACGCTCGCGGTCTTTCCGGGCCCGTTCCTTGGCCTGTTGGGTGTCCGTCTCCGCCGGCCGGGAAAGCTGAGTCCCAGGCTGGGTGGCGGGCGCCGACTTTGGTGGCGCTTCTGGCTTCGCGACCAGGGCAGGCTCCGACGTGACCGATGGTCCGGTACGCGTCGGCATCTGGCAGGCGGATAGCAGCACCAGCAGCCCCCAAGCAACGCCGATCGCGGCGGACTGCAACGCGTGCAGACGTGGAATCATACCGGTCTCCCTGAGGAATCAATCACCGACGGAAGCGGCCTGTCCGCCGTGCACGGCCGCGGCTTCCTACGCCCCTTTGGCCCGCAGCCAACGGCTGATGCCGCGGTCATGGGAGATGAGGGCGAGCAATTCCTCCAGATACGCAGTCAGCGGCGGCAGCGGCGGGAAGCGCTCGCCCAGCTCCGTCCGCAGGCGGGTGTTGTCGTACACCACATTCATATTCAGAAACGGCAGGTAGTTCCGCAGCGAAGCGAAGATCCGGCGCTGCTCCGGCGTGCGGATGTAGTTCCGATGCACGTCCCGCGTCCATTGTGCCAACGGAATCAGCCGCAGCGGCACCGGACGGCGATAAAACCGGTCGACGATCGGCGACAGCTCACCGAACGTCACCGCTCCCTGCTCCCCGGCGGAGATATGGTAGCAGTCGTAGCGGCGTTGCGGGGTCTGAAGCAACCCGATGATGCTGTCCACGACGAACTGCACTGGCACGACGTCGGGCCGGCCGGCCGGGTTGATCGGTACCGCGTCGAGCTCGTTCAGCAGCGGGATGAACTGTATGATCGCGCGGGCAAAGCCGACATCCGGCACCCCCGCGCTGAGTACGACGGACGGCCGGACCACGAGAACGGGCAGCCCGCTGGAACGGAAAAGCTCCTCGGCAACCGCCTTGGAATGCGTGTATTCGTTGTGATGCTCACTCCGCGGACGACGCCCGTCTTCCTCCGTCAGGCACGCGTTAGCGACGACGCCGCTGACGAAGGCCGTGCTCAGGCAGACCAGCAACGGGTTCCGCGCGCACTCCCGGGTGAACTCGATCAGGTGCTTGGCGCCGGCGATATTCACCCGCCGGCACGCCGCCGCCCGGATGAACGACGTCTCCGCCGCACTGTGAATGATGATGTCGACCTCGCGACGGATCTCCTCGTAGTCGGCGTCGTCCATGCCCAGGCGCGGCGTCGCCACGTCGCCGCTGACGGCGCGCACCGCGCTGCCAGGCAGCGGTTCACAGCGGGCCGACCGTTTCAGGCGGTCAGCGAGACGCGTTTCCGGGTGTCCATCGTGCGTCGCGCGTACCAGGGCCCAGACCTTGCCGACGGGCTGCGTCAATAACGCTCGCACCAGCTCGCCGCCGATCAGCCCTGTAGCGCCGGTGACGAAGACATTCGTCCCCTTTTCCAAGACCTACCGCTCCGGGGACACCACGGCCTTCGGGTAACGTAGCAAACAGCGGACTCGGCGCCGCGGGTGCCCGACCATCGTGAATCAAACTAGTGCCCCGGCCACGGATACGCACGGGACACCGTCAGCATAATGGATTCCGCAGCTTGCGCGAAGCCTTCCCGGCTGCAATTCTGAAGGCCCCTGACCGCAGCCGTCACCCACAGCGCGGATGCGGAGTCACTCCCTGACCGCCACACAAGTGACCCCCGGGGCCTTACGCCTCCATTCCCAGGTCGGTGCGGTACTGCATCCCATCGAAACGAATCTGCTCTACGGCACTGTACGCCCGCGACCGGGCTTCGCCCAGCGTCGCCCCGAGCGCGGTTACCCCGAGCACCCGTCCCCCGGACGTCACCAGGCGCTCACCCTCCCAGCGGGTGCCCGCGTGGTATACGACCAGGTCGTCCGCGTCCGGCGGAAGCCCCGCGCCGCTGCCCGGACGCGCGACCGAGCATGGCGCCCGCCCGCCAGCGGATTGCTGCCAGATTTCCTGCGCTCGCTCCGGCCGTTTGACGCACGTATGACTGGAAGTCTCGAAGTCTCGGCGCCGCAGGGTTTTTCAACCAGAAACGGCGCCGTGCTCTTGACTCCGGCACCCGATGTGCTATGACGTGCTATGTAGAGCTGCAGGGCTGGCCGAGTGTGGCAGGGTGACGGGCGCGGGTCGTCACTCGTCACTGACTCTCGCCCCCGAGCGAGGTTCCTACTGTGTCGCTGCCGACGCGGAGAGTCGATCGCGCCCAACAACTGGCTTTCCGCTCCGAGCTCGAGTTGTCCGTCGACACCGGGGCCTTTTGCTGCTCTTGTCTTGGAGATGATCTCCCCCGCGGGGTGCGCACCAGCGGACGGGGATTGGCTCCTTTGGCCGCGTATCATCGCGGTGAAAAAGGAGGTGTGTCATAGAACGTAACGCTGTCACACGGTCGCTTGCGATTGGGCGCACGGCCAGAAAGCTCAGACGCGCGTTGTGGCTAGTCGCGCGAATCTGCTGCCTCATCGGCATTGTCACCTGGCACGAGGTCCGCGCGGACGACCCGGCGGCGCCGAAGGACCCGGCCGTGGTGGTGGTGCTCGACCAGGTGACCCCTGGCCCACAGCCTGACCCCGATCCGACTGACGACGCGATCATCACCGCTACTGAGGACGAATTTGAGGCTACGGTGGACGCCTTGGCAAGTGCCGAACTGCTGACGGGCGCGGCGATCATTACTCCCGTCGAGCCAATTGAGCCTATGCCAGTCGATGTGCAAGTGTGGGCCACAGTCTACGATCAGGCAACCCTGGACTACTGGGCGCAAACGCAGTACACGCCGGCGTTCCTCAACGAGGTTTGCGTGCCCGAGATTCCAACCGTCGAGGAGGCCGTATTCGACCTAGACATCATCGCCCCCGATGCCGACAATGTCATTTACCATATGAAGGTGCGCATCCGCGGCAGTGACGGGGCGGCTGCGCTCGTTTTCATGAACCCGACCGGTGGTATCGCTCAGATCGAACAGGTGCAGGGGGTACGCTGCGACGCCGGTCCTTGGTGGCATCGGGGCCGCATTTGCTGCCATGTTCAGCGACTCAACTGCACCATTGTGCGGCAGCTGCTCGGTTTCTACTGGGGGCCTATCGTCTGTGGAAACTGCGAGACGTGCTTTCAGCAGTGCATGAACTGCTCGGTCAGCAACCCCTGTCACTCGTGCGACCCATGCGGCCTATCGTGGATTTTGTGCATCTGGTTCGGCCACTGCTGACAATCGTTGGAGACCACGCTATGTGGAATAAGAGCTTCAAACGCGCCGCGTTGGTTCCCGCCGGGCTGTGGTTACTCCTGTCGATGGCCGGATGTCCGCTCACGTTCGAGGGCACGTTGCCCGACGACCTGGATGCATCAATCAAGTACATACTGAGCAATCGCGCAGCGTTCCAGCAGGACGGCGCCAATTCCGTCGACACTGGCGTTGCGGTCGACGACCTGCAAGGTCTTTCGGGCTGCTGGGGCGCCTACAGCGAAGCGCTGGCCGGGCAGGGATCGCTCGGGCAAATGAACTCCTACAGCCTGCTGCGCTTCGGTCCGCAGGACATGCTCACGACATGGGATGTTGTGGACACAGGCGGGCTCGTCGCTACCATTTACAACGGCTCCGGTCGCTACGCGATCGTGGGCGACAATCGACTGCGCTTTACGATCGACCGGCGCCGGTATCTCAATCCCCTCACCCGGCAGTACGACGTATTCGAGGATCAGGCGGAGGTCAGCGAGTGGCTGGCGACGCTGGAGGGAAACCGTTTGTACCTGCGCATGCTCGACGAGCCGGGCGCGCCGGTACCCGGGCCGGAGGAGCCGGACTACACGATCGTGTATCAGCGGTTCGAGTGCGTGGAATAGCGGCCATTGACAGACACCTGAGAAAATGGTCACCCAGGGCCCGCGAGTGCGCGCGGGCCCCGCGTTTTGCCATCCCCATGAGGTTGAGATCGCCGTACGGGTAGACCTGCTCGATGTAGACCGCGACCGGCTTCTTCACGAGCGCTTTGGCGACGGCGTCTTCGCTGTCGGAGTAGCGCACCCACAGGTATTCCCAGCCCTTCTTGTTGATCCCGGTAATGTCGCCGATCGTGAGGTTCGTGACGTTCGGGCTGGCCGCGAAGCGGAACGTGATCTCCCAGTCCCCGTACCCACGCCGCGATCCGGAGGCGCCCAGGAACAGCACCTCGCCGGCGGCGAAGCCCTTGAATGCAGCATTGTTGACCTTGCCCGTGAGCGCGAAGAGCGTTGCCTTGTACGCCGGCGTGACCAACGTGTCGGCAAGGTAGTGCGTCTCAGAGAATTGATAGACCGGGACGGTGATATCGACGCCTTCGACACTGTCTGCGGTGACGCCGATGGCGCCTTTGCAATCCGGCGCGGTCTTGCCAGGTGTATTTTTCCGCAACGACAGCGCGCCGACAACACTGCGGCGGCCGCCCCGGCTAGGGGGGTGCCGGGGCGGCCGCCCCTAACACCCGTCGCGCTCACTTGGCTAGCACAAGGGAGTGCGTTTTCTGCCCCCAAGCGAGTCTTGCGTCTAGGACCTCTAGGCTCTGTTCGGGTCCTGTACGGTACCCGTGTCAGGGTCCAAAGTAGCAAGTTAGGGGGGTGTTTTCAAGGCGGAACTTTGGTTACGTATTTGCGGAACTTTGCACCGGGCAACGGTTGACACGGAGCCGATCGTTTCAGGCGGTTAGCGAGACGCGTTTCCGGGTGTCCATCGTGCGTCGCGCGAACAAGGGCCCAGACCTTGCCGACGGGCTGCGTCAGTAACGCTCGCACCAGCTCGCCGCCGATCAGCCCTGTAGCGCCGGTGACGAAGACATTCGTCCCCTTTTCCAAGACCTACCGCTCCGGGGACACCACGGCCTTCGGGTAACGTAGCAAACAGCGGACTCGGCGCCGCGGGTGCCCGACCATCGTGAATCAAACTAGTGCCCCGGCCACGGATACGCACGGGACACCGTCAGCATAATGGATTCCGCAGCTTGCGCGAAGCCTTCCCGGCTGCAATTCTGAAGGCCCCTGACCGCAGCCGTCACCCACAGCGCGGATGCGGAGTCACTCCCTGACCGCCACACAAGTGACCCCCGGGGCCTTACGCCTCCATTCCCAGGTCGGTGCGGTACTGCATCCCATCGAAACGAATCTGCTCTACGGCACTGTACGCCCGCGACCGGGCTTCGCCCAGCGTCGCCCCGAGCGCGGTGACCCCGAGCACCCGTCCCCCGGACGTCACCAGGCGCTCACCCTCCCAGCGGGTGCCCGCGTGGTATACGACCAGGTCGTCCGCGTCCGGCGGAAGCCCCGCGATCGGCAACCCGGTCACGTACTGGTCGGGGTATCCCGCGGAAGCGACCACCACGCACAGCGCGTGGCGCGCGTCCCACTGCACCTCCGCGCTTTCCAGCCGGCCGTCCACGGCGGCGTTCAGCAGCTCGAGCAGGTCCGAACGGAGCCGAATCAAAATGGCCTGCGTCTCCGGGTCGCCAAAGCGACAGTTGAATTCCAGAACGCGCGGCCCGGCCGCCGTCAGCATCAGCCCGAAATACAGCACGCCACAATACGGAATTCCCTCGCGCACGAGGGCATCGAGCGTCGGCACCACAATCTGGCTTTGAATCTGGCGCAGCGTCTCGGAGTCAATGAGCGGCGTGGGGCAAAAGGCCCCCATCCCGCCCGTGTTCGGCCCCTGGTCGCCGTCCCGCAGGCGCTTGTGGTCCTGGGCAGGCTCGAGCAGAAATGCGGTGTGACCGTTCACGACCGCGAGCAGTGAGGCTTCGCGGCCCAGCAGACGTTCCTCCACCACGATGGTGTCACCGGCCGACCCGAACTTGTGCTTAACCAGCATGTCCTCGGCCGCCAAGATCGCATCCGCCGGATCGTCACACACGATGACGCCTTTGCCTTTGGCCAAGCCGGCCGCCTTTACGACGACGGGCTCGTCACGCGTAGCGATATATTGGCGAGCCAGACGGAAGTCCGTGAAGATTCGTGCCTCGGCTGTGGGGATCGTGTACTGGCGCATGAGCTGCTTGGCAAACGCCTTGTCTGCTTCCAGACGCGCGCCGGCCGCGGTCGGACCGAAGATGCGAAACCCGGCCTCCCGGAACGCGTCGGCGATGCCGGCCGCCAACGGATCCTCCGGGCCCACGACGGTCAGCCCGATCGCCTCGCGGCGGGCCACTTCCAGCGCCAGCCGGATGTCACCCGCATCGCCCGGGATGTTGGTCCCCAGGCGGGCCGTGCCAGCGTTCCCCGGCAGCGCGAACAGCCGCTCCAACTCGCGCGAGCGTGCCAGGGCGTGACAGATGGCGTGCTCACGCCCACCTGAGCCGATCACCAGTACGTTCATGGTTTCTCCGTCCCGGTGGGTTGCGAGGACGTTGCGCCCGACCGGGCCGCCAGTTCCGCGAGGCGGTACCGGGCCCAGTTGGCCGGCCACGTGTCGCGCGCCAGGTCCAGGCACCGTTGGTACTGTACGAGAGCCTGCGCCGCGTCGCCGCGCTGCCGGGCCAGCTCGCCCAGGAAGAACGGACCGTCGTCCCGGTAGAGCAGGCTACGCTCGTCAAGCCGCGTCAACAGATCGTCGAAGGCTGACAACGCCGGGCGCTGTTGCTCCTCGCCTGTCAGGGCACGGGCCACGATGCGGGCCGCCGTGGCGATGATCGGGTCGGCCGGTGGCCGTCGCCCGCGCGCCTCCCCGATGCGCTGTGCCGCGGCGCGGGCCTCGGTGACGCGCCCGTCGAGCACGAGAGCAGCCGTCCGCTCCAACGCGACCGTCGGGGCCAGGGCGGGAGGCAGATCCGGCAACGCGAGGACATGCGCAAAACCGGCGGTCGCCGCCGCCAGGTCGCCCGCCAGGTAGTCGCACTCCGCCATCCGCAGCGCAGTGGTCGCGTCCAGCATCGAGCAGTCGCCAGACGGCCCTACGCCGTCCGTCGCAGAACCCGACACCCCCATCAGCCGTTCGCGAGCGCTGCGCAGCCACGCCCGCGCCAGGTCGAATCGCTGGCCTGCGTAGGCCGCATGCGCCAGTTGCACCATCGTCGTCGGTTCGCTGGCCGCCACCACGGAGGAAACGGCGGCAGGCAGCTCAAAGCCAGGCCGGCGCAGCGCGGCGGCCGCCAGGTCCGTCCGCACGACACGGGCCAGGTCGCCGCCGTTCTCCGCCCAGGTCGTGGCCAGCGTCCACGCGGCGGTCCACTCGTCATTCTCCACGCGGCGCGCGATCTGGCGCTGCTGGGCGTAGGCACGTCCCCGCTCGATCAAAGCGTCGATCCGGTCGTACCGGTACTCATACACCCCCTGCTCGGTGCTCACCAGCAGCGTGTCCGCGTCCCCGATCCACGCGGCCAACGGGCGTCGTCCCGCGGGTGGCAAGTCCCACTGCGCAGCGGCTTCCCCCGTCGCCGGGTCGTACAGGCGGACGCGCCCCTGGCGCGTGCGAACGAGCAGGGTATCGTCCCGCGGGTGGAACACCAGCGCCGTGACGTCGGGATTGTCCGCAAAGCGATAACGCAGCACCGGCGAGCCCAAGCGCAGCCCGCTGCCGCTCAAAGCGTACAAACGGACTGTTCCGTCCTCGCCCGCGACCGCCAGGTAAGCCGCCGAGCGGCTGATAGCGAGCATGGCGGGCGTCGCCGACACGAGTAACCACGGGTCGGAACCCGAGTTGGGGGTGGTGCGTTCGTCCGCGTCAAGCAGCACCAGTTCGCCATTGGAGCGGGCCGCGAGCAGCGCGTGCGTGCCGGGAAAGAAAACGAGATCGCGCACCGCGGCCCCGACAAAGTCGTGCCGAAGCACGCCGGCATTCCGCGGCGGGGTGCGCGACGTCCGGGCCGCGCCTGCCTCCGCGGCGTCTTCGTCCGCGCTCGGCGCCGCGGAGACCCTGCTGGAATCCGCGTCCGGTGCCCAGGGCTGCAAGGTGATACGCTGCTGATCGCCCAGCGGCGTGCGGCTCAAAACTGCGAGCCATTCGCCATCGCTGCTCAGCGCAACCTTGTCCGGCACCGGCGTTTCCGCGTCGATCCAAGGCTCTGTGCGCGCGGCCTGCGCGTGGAGGTCGTAGAGTCGCAACAATCGACCGTCCCGAATCGCGGCCCGTCGCCCCGCAGCATCCAAAGCAATGGAGATATCTGCCCGCGTCTCAAACGGGGCCACCCCCTCAAGCAAACGCGGTTGAACAACGGTTCGCAGCTCCGGTGACCGGCCGGGAGCGTACGCGACTACCCGGCTGCGTGCGTTGGCCAGCAGGACCACCGAGCCATCCCCCGCCGCGGCCCAATCGACCGGCGCCTCGTCCAACAGACGTCGCACGGTCTGGTCGTCCGGGACCGCGTGCCAATGTGCGACCACACCCTTTTCATCCAGGGTCAACACCGCGGGGGACACAGCCGTATTTGCGTCGAGGGAGTCGTCAACAGGTCGCAGCCGGACATCGGTCAGCTTATCGACGAAGAACTGGCGTTGCGTTTCGTTGGTATCCGCGCGGATCAGCGTGACCTGTCCGTTGCGACGGGCCAGCACAACGCTCCGGCTGGCCTGGTCAAAGTCGAAGGCGAGCGTTTGCGCATCGGCAGCCGCCCACCGCACCCAACGCATCTCTTCTCTGGCGATCCGGCCACGCGGGACAGACGCGGATGTCGCCCCCGCCGATGGTGGCGTGGTTCCGTCGTCCAGCACGAAGATGTCGTCCGCCAGGACGCCCAAGGCGCCGGTGCGGTCAAAGCGAACCGCGCGGGGTGGGTCTTCGGCCGGACTGGGCAGCACCTCGTGGCGCGCTTCCGTGCCGGCAAGCTGGACGATTTCGACGCCCGCGGTGGTTGGAATTGCCAGCCGACACTGCTCCGGGCTGTAGTCGGCAATTCCGGCGACTGTGCCGCGCAGGACCACCGGAGCGGCAGAGCGATCCGGATACGCAAGCAAGACGCTGCGAGCGGTGACCGCGAGCAGCACCTCGCCATCGCCGACGACGAAAAGACCATCCAGGGCGATGTTCTCCGGCACATGGAGAACGATGGCAGGCGGAAGCGGCGGACGGTCGTCCACGAAACGGCGCCAGGCGCGCGCCCAGCCGCTGCCCGCCGCGGCCACCGCGCCCGTATCGGTCACGTGCAGGTGCTGAACGGGGCCGGGCGTGGGGACCCAGCGGCGAACCGCACCGGAGCGCAGATCGCGCACCCAGACGGACTGGGGCGTGGGACAGGCCACCGCCAGGTAGCCGCCGGGGGCCAGCCGGCTTGGGCCGTGCGACTCGAGGGCCAGAAGCAGGTTGTCGCTGTTGCCCGTCCGCGCGTAGTAACGGCGCAAGGCCCACACGGTCGTGGGACCGGCGGCAATCTCCAGCGCGTCCCAGAAGCTGTCACGCGCAGCACTCCATTCGCTGCGCTGCAACGCCAAATCGCCGCGCTGGACGTGCTCGCGGGCGAGCGCGCGGCGAAGACTTTGCTGGGCCTGCACCGCGAGCAGGGTGGCGCCGCGGGCGTCGGCCAGGGCGGCGTCACGCCGCTGCACGGCCAAGCGGGCCTCCTCGGTCTTGAGGTCGGCCTGCTGACGGGCCGCGCGTTCCGCGGCGAACAGGACCGCCAGAAGCACAAGGAAGCCCACGAGCATCAGAAGCACGCCGCCGGCCATGGCCGCCTGAAGCCGATATCGGCGCAGGGTTTTCCGCAGCAGATACAGCCCGCTGGCCGGGCGGGCCTCGATGGGTTCGCCGTTCAGCCAGTGCCGCAGGTCGCGCGCCAGCTCGCCGGCGCTCTGATACCGTTGGCGCGGGTCCTTCTCCAGACCTTTCAAGAGGATCGTGCTCAGCTCGTCGTCGATGCGGAAGCCGGAGGGACACCGCTTACCGAACGAACGCGGATGGCGTGGCTCCTCCGCAGCGATCCGGTGCAAGACCTGGGCCAGCGGTCCTTCGACCGAATACGGCTTGCAGCCCACAAGCGCTTCATACAGCATGACCGCGAGCGAATATACGTCGCTACGGACATCGACCTCAGGATCGCCGGCCGCCTGCTCGGGGGACATGTACGCCACCGTACCCAGGAGCTGGCCACCGAGTGACAACGCGGGGGCGGTGGTTTCCTCGCCCGGGTGGTACACAGCCTTGGCCAGGCCGAAGTCCAGGATGTGCGGTTGACCGTCCCGGTCCACCAGGATGTTGGGCGGCTTCAGATCACGATGGATCACCCCGCGCTGATGCGCAAAGTTGACCGCCAAGCAGATTCTCTCGAAGAGCGCGAGTGTCTGAGGCAGCGACAGCTTGTGCTGGGCGATGTACCGATCGACGCGCAGGCCGTCGATGTACTCCATCGCGAAGTAGTAGCGACCGAAACTCAGGCCCGAGTCGAGAATCGTCACAATGTGCGGGTGCCGGAGCGAGGCCGCCAGCTCCACCTCACGCTCGAAGCGCCGCCGTGTCGTTTCCCCCGCGAAGGGGCCCTCCAACAGCACCTTCAACGCGACCTCGCGCTTCGTACCGAGCTGAACCGCGCGGTAAACGACGCCCTGACCTCCCCGGTGAATCTCCTCGCGAAGCTCGTAGCCCTCGACCTGCGGGGGCGGAACAGCGCCCACCTTTCTCGATGCGGACGATGCGTCCGACCCGCAGGCACTGCCGGACGCGCGCGTCGGGGGCTCGTCCGCGGCCGCGCCGGGCAGCGCCGTCGCAGGCTGGTCCGAAGACGTTTCCGGCGGCCGTGCTGGGGTCCCGGGCCGACGCGCATCGGGCTCAGGTGGAAGCGGATCGCTGCTTGCCATGCACTCCCGTCAAATACGGGCGCCGAGTCTCCTGGTTGCGAATTCTATCCCCAAAGCTGACGCAAAAGCAGCGCACCCTCGCTTCTCGCGCCGGTGTGCTTGCCCGCCTCCACAGCGTGGTTTACGACTGTGGCGCGCGAAATGCTTCGACCAGGCCGTTCATGCGGTGATCGCTTTTCTGGAGCAGCCGGACGCGCACAAAGCCCGCGGCCGTCAGAGCCGTGCGAATCTCGCGATACGTATACACATTGCCGCCGGCGGTGCCGCACAGCATGTTCACGGCGAAGACGGCGGCAGCGCGCGGGTTCGTCCGGCTGGGGTGCAGGATGTGATCGCGAATGATCAGCCGGCCGCCGGGTTGCAGAGCCCGCCAGACCTTGCGAAACAGATCGATGTTCTGTTGCGGGCTGTTCTGATGAATGATGGCCGACAGCAGGGCCACGTCGTGACCCGCCGGCAATTCGTCGGTATAGAAGTCGCCGGCCACGAACCGGACGCGGTCCAGCAGCCCGTTTTCTCGCAGTCGCTGGCGCGCGATTTCGATGACCGCCGGCAGGTCGAAGAGCGTAGCGCGCAGCCCAGGGGCGGCCCGGAGGAAAGCGGCGGTGTACGTGCCGGGGCCGCCGCCGACATCCAGCAGCGACCGCGCCCGTGTTGGCTTGACGACGCGCACGACCTGCGTGGCCAGCTCCCGCCCGACGACGTGCATGGCCTCGATAAAGGCCCGGGTGCGGTCACCGTTACGCGGCGCGAGGGCCCGTGCCCGGGCCTGCGGGTCGCCCCGTACGAGCGCGGTCAGCTCGGACCAGCGCTGCCAAAGGCCCGCCAAATGCAGCAACATCGGACGCACGGAATCGGCCGTGTCGCGGGCGAGAAACGCGTACAGGGTTGGCGAGCACCGGTACCGCTCCCGGCTCTTGTGTAGCAGGCCCAGCGCGCCCAACGCATCGAGCAGAATGGTCACGGCCCGCGGGTCGCCGCCAAGTCGTGCAGCAAGCTCGCGGGCCGACAGCGGTCTCTTGAGGTGCGTAAAAACGTCCAGCTCGGCCGCGGACAGCAGGATGCGGGCTTCCATGAAGCCGCGGCCGATGGCCAAAACCCGGTCGGCGGTCGCCGGGCGACCCGAAGTCCGAACCGTCTTGCGCGTACGGACGGGCATTATTCCGGTTTGCCGGTCCGATCGATGATCTGGGCCCCCTCCGGCTTCTTGAACTTGAAGCGCTCCGGGTCGACCTTTACGTCGAATTTCAGATCCGAGTAGGTCGTCGTGCTGACGGGCTTGCCGTCGGCCGTGACGCTACCGTGCTTGATGAGCACGCCATGCTCCTGGTCAAAATGCAGGACGAAGCGGCTCGGCATGCCGGGCGGGACGTCTTCTTTCTGCGGAGTCGCCTGAATGACCCAGGTCTTGCGGCCGCCGACGGTGTCGTCCGGCAGGAGCTTGAGCTCGTACTCTTTGCGGAGCTGGTCGAGCAGCCCCTTCGGCTCGCCGGTCATCAGCGGGTCGATCTTCGTCTTCATCACGATCGTCTGACCCGCGTTGTCGGTGGTGGTGTAGGCGAATTCGCCGTCCGCGACGATCGAGGTGTTCTGCTCCATGCGGGATTCCTGATCGCCGCTCTTGCGCGTCATGGTGGTCTTCATTTCCATGCGGAGGAACTGCTTGTCGCCCTCGCGCGCGGTTTCCAGGGTCCCCTCGGCCTTGCTCTCGACCTTCATGTCCCCCATCTCAAAGTGGCTTTCGCTCGTCATCTTCGCCGTCATGGACTTGTGCTTGGCCCAGGCAGCCGCGATCTGCTTTTCGACGGATTCGAGGTCCTCGGCGAAAACCGCCGTGCACAGGCCAAACACCAGAGCTGCGGCCGCGATGGGACGAATCAGACTGTTCATCGGTTCACTCCTGTTGCTGGCGTGGCGTCGCGCCGACACATAGCCCGGCCCGAGCCGCGGACACCGGTCCGCGGAATTCAGCCTCGCTCAGGCGCCGACCCGGGGAGTACGAAGACGTCCCGCGGCAACAGAGACCTCATCGTGCTCCGCGCAGCCTCCGAGGCGACCGTTGAACTCGCTGCTTGACCCGAACGTAATCGGATGCCCAGGGACGCGCCCGGACTCCCCGGACGCCGCTGTTCCACGGTGCGACAGAGACAACGTCGCGACCCAACGATCCCCGATTGTAGGCGAACCGCGTCCCACGGCCAAGCGCGGGGGGAGGCTTCTGACATCTGCCCTTCGGCCTTGACGGGGACCCTCCGAGAAGAAAAGTCGCCATGCCGCGCCGTTCGATCGCCACCCCTCACTTGAGCAGGTGTGAATCCGTTGCGGCCCGCGGACCCTCACGCCCCGTGTACTCGGTGACGCCGTTGAGTGTCCAGATGTTGTCCTGGTCGACCCCGCTGAAGGGAGTCGTGGTCCATAGCACGTGGCCGTCCAGCGTCAGCACGTTTTGACCCGCGCCGCCGTGCGCACGGGAGTTGATGCAGGCCACGTCGGTCCACGGCAGCCGACGGAGGTCAACGAGCGGAACCCCATCGTCAAACAGCGGGTTTTCGTCGGCCAGAATGGGCAGCCGCGGATCGTCGCGTGCCGACGGTCGCACGCCGGCCATGTTCTGATACGGGTAGCTCACGTTGCGGGCGTCCAGAAAATCGTTGTGCAGGCGGATCGCGTCCCGCGGCATCGGCGCCCCGCGCTGACTTGGGCACACAAACAGGCGCGGGTCCAGCACGAAGGCCTGGACCAGCAAAGGGTACAGATGACGACGATTGGGCACGGTCACAACGCCGGGCTCACTCGTGGGCTTCCAGGAGGCGTCGCGACTCCAGCCGGCAAACGGAAGACTGGCGTTGAACGTGCTGGCGTACTGCTGCACGCCGCGGCCCAGTTGCGCCAGGTTCCACGAACAGCCCAGCCGTTCGCCACGCTCGCGCATGTGCATCAGGCTCGGCACGCCCACGCCGATGGCCAACACAATCAGCGCCGCCACGGCCACCAGGTCACGCAGGTTCCCCAGCCGCAGCACACGTCCGTTGGTCCGTTCGGCGGCGTCGGTCCACTCATCGGACGGACGCACAACCCGCGGCGGCGGCCCCGCCTGCCGGACGCGGTCCAGAACGCGGCCGGCCAAACCCGCCGGCGCACACCGCCCCTGGTCCGCCCGCAGCGCTGCGAACACCGTCGTCAGGGCCTCGTTCTGCGCGGCGAGCGTCGGATCGACAGCCAGCTCACGGCGCACGTTTTCCTGCTCGGCCGTCGAAAGGTGACCGAGGTGCAGATCAAGAAGGCGAGGATCGAAACCCGGTTGGCCGGAAGACGGCATGCGCGAAATACCTCCACGCTGTTACCCGCGGGCGGCGTTCCTGGAATGGGCCAGCCACATCTGTGCGAAACAGTTCAGCGCGCTGTGCAGACGCGATTTCACAGTTCCGACCGGAATGCCGAGGATTTCGGCGATCTCGGCATACGGCAGCCGCTCGTAATAGCCGAGGATCAGAATCAACCGGAGATGTTCCGGCATCTGCGCGATCATGGCACGCACCTGTTCGGCCTGTTCGAGTTCGTCAAGCTGTTCGCGCAACGGCGGCTCAGGGGCCTCGACCCGGGCACCAGCGGTCGGACCCTCCGAATCCCCGACGGCGATGTCCAGCGACTGCGTAGGTCGGCGACCCCGGGCACGCATGTGGTCACGCGCCTTGTTGGCTGCAATCGTGTACAGCCACGGCTTGAAGCTGCGGCTCGGATCGAAGGCGCCGGCGGACAAGTGGACTTGAAGGAAGGTCTCCTGGACGAGGTCTTCGGCGATGGCCGCGTTGCCGACAAAACGCTGAAAGAATCCGAAGAGTCCATCGATATACCGCGCTACCAGGGTGTCGAAGGCACCCGGCTTTCCGGCCAGGTGTTCGGCCAGCAGCTCCTCATCCGACTTGTGCTCCACGACCTTCGACCCCTATTACGCTCGTCACCCGCCGCGGTTCGCCTGCCGACCGAATCTGCCGCAAATTCACGTCACTGGGTGCGTTTATCGGGCGGTGCCGGCGGGCCTGCCCCGTCCTGTGGCCCAGCAGCCACCTGTCCAGCAGGGCCGCGCTCAGGCACCTATCGTGAGCCATAGGCCCGTTTTCTGGAAGTGGATTCGCATCCACCGGGTGCGGAATTCCGCGCTGCTCCCCCGGACACGGACGGCCACCGCCCGCCCGCGCAGCCGCACGAGCGGCGTGCTGACCGCAACCGCCCCGGGCGGGTAGCGACCGACCGCCGCCGGCCCGGAAAGCGGCACCGTAATCCCGCGGTTGCGCCCAGAACGACGCTAACGACGCGACGGACTGACAGGGAGGCGGAAAAGCCGCAGCGCGTTGTTCGCCGTCACCTGCTGGTACTCAGCGGGGGCCAGCGCCTGGCGGAGCTCGTCTAGCAGCGCAATGTGGCGGGGCACGTGCGTGTCACCAAAGGCGATCGCATTCGTCCCATACAGTACCCGGTCCGCGCCAAGAGCCTCGACCGCCTGGCGAACCTCCGCCTGCGTGGCGTGCGAGGTGTCAACGAGCAGGTTGGCGTCGCCGGCGCGGCGCGCCTGACGGGCGACGTCCAGCATCTCCCGCCGTCGCGCGTCTCCGGCTCCGCAGGCACACAGGACGATCGGCAGCTTGGGGTGGCGGCGCGCCACGGTGAGGACCCGGGCCGGGGCCGAGCGCGCGTCGTTGCCGATGCAGAACAATGCCGGGCGCTCGAGCTGTGCCAGCACGTCCAGATATTCGTCCAACTGCGATGCGTCGGCATCGAACGCGGCGGCGGACGGTGAAAACACCGCGGCAGCGAAGGGCTCTGTGGCCAGCGCACCGGCGAAGGCGTACACGTTGCTGTCCAGCCGGCCCGGTCGCAGCCAGTAGAGCGGCACCAGCCGTGCCTGCTGTCGACACGCGTCCAAGCAAGCCAGGTTGGTTTCGGTTTCATCCAGGTCGGCAGCGCCCGGGGGCTCGACCGCTCCGTCGCGATTCGACACGAGAACGAAGTCCACGTTGCTCAACCCGGCGTAGGTGGCCAGGCGTGCCGCGGGGGCGTCCCGTCCGAAATGTGCGTGGACATCGATAAGCATGGTCTCGACCGGCAGGCGAAATGCTACGCGGCAGGCACGCGGCCGGCAATGGGGCGGTTGACGCCGCGCCGGCGCGCCGGTAGCGTGACGGTTTCGCCACCGCCTGCATGCGCTGACGGTAGCTGCGGAGGAAACCAGGAACCCCCCACCATGAGTCTGAGCCAGATTGGTCGCTCTATCAGCGAATCCGCCACGCTGAAATTGAACGAGATGGCGGCCATTTTGAGGGCCAAAGGGGAGCCGGTCATACACCTCGGCGGCGGGGAACCCAAGAGCAAACCGCCGATCGATGCCTTGGTGACCGCGTCCGCCCTGCTGAACAGCGGGGAGATCCGCTACACACCGGCGGACGGGATCCCTGCGCTGAAGAAGGCGGTGATCCGGTACATGGAGGAGTTCTACGAGCGCCACGTCGAACCGGAGAACGTGATCTGCTCGCAGGGGGCCAAGCAGGCCATCATGGTCGCCTTGCAGGCGATTCTGAATCCACAGGAGGAGGTGGTTTACCCGGCACCGTATTGGGTCAGCTACCCGGAGATGGCCAAGCTGTGCGGGGCCACCGGGGTGCCGGTGTACCCCGAGGACGGCTCGTTCTACCCCCGGATCCAGGACATCGAGCAGAAGGTCGGACCCTACACGCGGGCCGTGATCATCAACAGCCCGAATAACCCGACCGGCGCGATGTATTCGGAACAGTTCATCGCCGAGATCGTCGAGTTCTGCGAGAAGCGCGATCTGTGGCTGATCATGGACGACATCTACCACCGACTGATCTTCGACGGCCGCCGGCCGATCAACTGCTACAAGTATGCCAAGGATCTGTCGGAGAACTCCAAGCTCATCGTCGTCAACGGCGTGTCCAAGCAGTACGCGATGACGGGGTTCCGCATCGGCTGGGCGGTCGGCAACAAGCAGCTCATCAAGGTGATGACGAATATCCAGAGTCACCAGACGTCCGGGCCGTCCGTCGTCTGCCAGCAGGCGGCGGTGGGGGCGCTGATGGGCGTCCAGTCCAGCGTCGAAAGCCTGCGCGTCACGCTCGAAAACAACCGCAACGTGCTGGTCGACCGGCTGCGGACGCTGGACGGCGTGAACGTCACCAAACCCGACGGCACCTTCTACTGTTTCGCGGACTTCCGGGCATATGACCGCAATTCGCAGCGGCTCGCCCAGAAGCTGCTGGACAAGGTGCGCGTGCTGGTCATGCCGGGGGTGGAGTTCGGCCTGGAGGGCTACTTGCGGATCAGCTTCTGCGGAACCATCAAGGATATCACGGAAGGAATCGAGCGCATCAAGTGGGTGCTCGACCCCAACGCGCCCAACGAGCTGTACATCGGGAACCGGAAGCTGGTGCGGGACTGGTAACCGGCGGCGCATCTGGGGCCTGCCCCGGTCGAGGCATCGCGCGGGCCACCCGGTGACGCCAAACGGTCTTTGCGGAGCGCTGCGATGAAATACCTGGAGTTTGAAACCCCCGCGACGAAGCAGGCGAACGACCTGGCCAGCGAGCACAAGTTGCATAACCTGGGGCTGGCGCACCTGGACCGGGTGTTCTGGAACCTGCCCGTCGAAGCGTTGTACGAAGAGGCTGTTTTCCGCAACGAAGGGCATATCGTGGAGGGCGGCGCGCTGCTCGTGAACACCGGACAGCACACCGCCCGGGCCGCCGCGGACAAGTTCATCGTCCGCGAGGAGTCCACCGAAGAACGCATCTGGTGGGGCGAATACAACCGTCCCTTCGCCGCGGACAAGTTCAATGAGCTGCTCGCGCGCGTGCAGTCGTATCTGATCGGCGAAGAGCTGTTCGTGCAGGACTGCTACGCGGGGGCCGACCCGCACTACCGCCTGCCGATCCGCGTCATCACGGAGAAGGCCTGGCACAGTCTGTTTGCGCGGAACATGTTCCTGCCCGTGCAGACGCGCGAGGAAGCCCGCACCTTCGTGCCCGAGTTTACCATCCTGGCGCTGACGGGGTTCAAGTGCGACCCGCGCATCGACGGCACCCGCACGGAGACCGCCATCCTGCTCAACTACGGGGAACGTCTGGCCATCGTCGCCAACAGCGCCTACGCCGGGGAAATCAAAAAGAGCGTCTTCACCATCCTGAATTTCCTGCTGCCCAACGAGGGCGTGCTGGCCATGCACTGCTCGGCAAACGTGGGCAAGGCCGGCGACGTGGCCCTCTTCTTCGGCCTCTCCGGAACCGGAAAGACGACGCTGTCCGCCGACCCCAACCGGCGCCTCATCGGCGACGACGAGCACGGCTGGAGCGATAACGGGGTCTTCAACTTCGAGGGCGGCTGCTACGCCAAGGTCATCCGGCTGTCGGCCGAACATGAGCCGCAGATCTGGGCCGCGATCCACCGCTACGGCGCGATCCTGGAGAACGTGGTTTACGATCTGACCACCCGAAGGGTGGACCTGAACGACGATCGTATCACCGAGAACACGCGGGCCTCCTACCCGCTGGAGTTCATCCCGAACGTCGTACCGGAGAAAATGACCCGCACGCACCCCAAGAACGTTGTGTTCCTGACCTGTGACGCCTCCGGCGTGCTGCCACCGATCGCCCGGCTCAGTCCCGCACAGGCGATGTACCATTTCATCAGCGGCTACACCTCCAAAATTGCGGGCACCGAGATCGGACTGGGCATCGAACCCCAGATCACGTTCAGCACGTGCTTCGGGGCGCCGTTCATGGTCCACCACCCGTCGGTCTACGCCGAACTCCTGCGCCAGAAAATGGCCCGGCACGGTTGCACCTGCTGGCTGGTGAACACCGGCTGGACTGGCGGACCGTTCGGCGTCGGCAAGCGGATCAGCATCCGTCACACGCGGAATCTGCTCAATGCGGCCCTGGACGGCCGCCTGAGCGATGTCAAATACCGCAAGGACAAGCTGTTCGGCTTCGAGGTGCCGACGAGCTGTCCCGATGTGCCGCCGGAAGTGCTCGACCCGGCCAGCAGTTGGGGCAACAAGGACGAATACTGGAAGAAGTACGACGCCCTGGCAGCCCGCTTCATCGAGAACTTCAAGCTCTTCGCGGCTGGCTGCGCGGACGAGGTCGTCCAGGCGGGCCCGAAGCGATTGTCGCAACTGTAAAGCCGGAGCCGGCAGCCGGCGTCCCCCCTTACACGACTACGGTGGCGCGGCCAGGCTGCTGGCCGAATTGACAGCGCTACGGTTCGAGGGTGGCTGATCCATGCGTGATACCCTAGAAACACGCTATCGTCGCTACCAGGAAAAACTTGGTTCTGTCGGACAGCAACATCTTCTGGCGTTCTGGGCGGACCTCTCCGACATCGAACGCGCGCAGTTACTGGACGACCTGGATCAGATCGACTTCACCCGCTGTGTGTCGCTGATCGACACACACGTCCGCCGCCGCCCGGTGCTCACTCTGCCGCAGCGGATCGAGCCACCCGAATGCTTCCCGGTCGAGCCGGGGCCGCAGCAACGCGACCTCTACGCGCGGGCACGGGAAGCGGGCGAGCAGGCCATCGCCGGCGGACGCGTGGCCGCCTTCACTGTCGCCGGCGGACAAGGCACGCGCCTGGGTTTTGAAGGCCCAAAGGGGGCGTTCGGCATCAGCCCGGTCCGCAACGCGTCGCTGTTCCAGCTTTTTGCCGAGGGGCTGCTCGGTACGCAGCGTCGCTACGGACATCGTCCACGCTGGTACATCATGACCAGCCCCGGCAACCACGACGACACGCAAGCCTTTTTTCAACGGCACGCCTACTTCGGCCTGTCGCCGGACGACGTGATGTTCTTCCCCCAGCGTCAGATGCCGGCCTTCCTGCCAGACGGACGCATCGCCCTGGCGACACGCAACCGGGTGGCGCTGTCGCCGGACGGCCATGGTGGCAGTCTCCGGGCACTGGCCGAAAGCGGGGCGCTGACGGACATGCGGCGGCGTGGCATCCACACGATCAGCTACTTTCAGGTGGACAACCCGCTCGTCCGGGTGATCGACCCGCTCTTTATTGGCCTCCACCTGGTCACCAGGTCGGAGATGTCGAGCAAGGCGGTGCCCAAAGCGCACGACCTGGAACGTGTCGGAGTGTTTGCTAAGGCGGACGACCTCCTGACGGTCATCGAGTACAGCGATCTTCCGGCGGAACTGGCGCGGGCCCGGAATCCCGACGGCACACGCCGCTTCGACGCCGGCAGCATCGCCGTGCACATACTGAGTCGCGAGTTTGTGGAGCGGCTGACCGCACCGGGCGCGACTGTCCAGTTGCCCTGGCATCGGGCGGAAAAGAAGGTCCCGACGGTCGACGAGCGCGGCAACCCGGTTCAGCCGACCGAGCCCAATGCCGTCAAGTTGGAGATGTTCGTCTTCGACGCGATTCCGCTGGCCGCACGGCCGCTGGTGCTGTTCACCCGGCGTGAGGAAGAGTTCAGCCCGGTGAAGAACGCGACGGGTGAGGACTCGCCGGCGACCGCGCGCCGAGACCTGATCCGACGCGCGGCCCGCTGGCTCGAAGCCTGCGGGTGCGCGGTGCCGCGTGCGAGCGACGGAGAACCAGCGCTGCCGCTCGAAATCAGCCCCGCGTTCGCGCTGGACGCGGACGATTTGCGGCAGCAGTTGCCGGGGCCGCCGCGGCTGGCGCCGGGTCAGGCATTTCTGCTCGCCTGACACAGGCGACGAGTGTCGATTGGCGTTACTATCCAAACCCCCGACGCCCGTCCCCCACGCCATGCGCCCCCGTGGCCCCGCAGCTCCACCCCCCAACTACGGCAAACGTGGCAAACCGTTCCGCTTCCGCGCTTCCGCACGATACGCCGCCACCCCATACTCCTGCGCGTTCGCTATCATCTGAAGCATCTGCTCGGCCGTCACACGCACCGCCAAGTGCTCCTCCGGCCGCAACGCCGACTCCAACGCCCCCACCACCACCTCCGTCCAGTCGTCTTCCGCCTTCGCCCAATACCAGCCCAGCAAATAAACCAGGCTCTTGCGGTAGCACACATCCGACTCTGCCCCCAGCAGCTCCGTCAACAACGGCACCACCTCATCCGCAGGACGCTCGTCAAGATGACGAATCACCGCCTTACGAACCATCAGGTCCGTCTCACTCTCCCCCAGATGCGCCAGGTAGTCGCGCAGAATCTCGCTGCTGTCCTTCTCCCGCAACGCCAACTGGTACCCCACCGCCAACGCCCAGTCCTCCCAGCTCGGCGGGTCCTCCAGCAACCGCAGCCCACGCGATACACACTCGTAGGCCACCTCCCGTGACTCGCCAAGGTAAAGTGCGATGGTGGTGTACCACGACACTCGACCCCCGTAGTCGTCACTCCAGAGTCCCGGCGGGTCGACAGACAACATCTCGTCCAGCACAACCCGAAACTCCTCCGCACTCAGCCGCTCCTTCAGCAGCCGCGCCGCTTCCCACCGCACCCCCCCCGTGCCCGCCACCACCGCGGCCCGCAAAACCTCCTCCGGCGTCTGCGGCCCCAACTCCCGCCGATCCTCCGGTATCCTCACACCCGCCGGCTGCGTCATGCTCCCCACCCCCACCAAACCCCTCACCGCCTCCTCAACCCCTTCCCGCACCTCCCACGACCCATCCCCCGCCCGCCACACCACCAGACACGGCAGCTTCCCAACCCCAAACACCCCCTGAGCCCGACTCCCCGCCC
>Ga0209162_1000141_pt1 | contig 77059 bp, 88 predicted proteins | sample YNPNPMetaG_FD_187121 | JGI IMG/M metagenome (GOLD analysis project Ga0209162, IMG submission 187121) | Anoxygenic and chlorotrophic microbial mat microbial communities from Yellowstone National Park, USA - YNP NP MetaG (SPAdes) (version 2) ...
AATAAAAAATTTTTTAAAATTCCTTGTTTTTTCCAGCAATGACAATTAAGGCATGAAACTCTTGATAGAGACGGAAATCCTTTTTTAAATTTTTTTGGAAAAAATCTTGTAAATTTTGGTATTTTAGAGAAGGGAAAAGTCGATATTTCAAAATAAACCTTCTTGTGTACTCATCGATGACAAAGATTGGTTTGTCTAAAGCGTAAAGCAAAATGCTATCTGCAGTTTCTGGCCCAATACCTTTTATTTTTAAAAATTTTTCTCTCAAGGAAAAAAGAGGTTCTTTTTTAAGATCCTTTATCGAGCGATAATTTTCGACAAAAAACTTTGAAAAATTAAAAAGATAGCGCGCTTTTACTTTGTAAAATCCAGCGGGAGAAATTAATTTCTCTAAATTTTTAATTTTTAAACAAAAAATTTTCTTTAAGGAATCAATCTTTGCTCTTTTCAGATTTTCAAAAGCTCTTTCTACATTTTTCCAGTTTGTCTGCTGGGTTAAGATAGCGCCGATAATTATTTCTTCTTTTTCCTTATCTTTTTTTCTTCTCTTTAACCACAAATTCCATTGATGGTTATAATCTGGGTATTTCTTTTTTAAAAGAAGATAAAACTTTCTCAATCTCGGAATCATTGATTCCTTTAAAAATCAATTCTTAAAAAATCTTTTGAAACTATAAAGAATTTAAATCCTGATCGATCTCTTTAAACTCTTGATCCAAGCTGGGCAAATTAAGTTCGTTCAAATCCTTCTCGATTTCTGTTGTTTGATCATCGCTTGTTTCTCTTTCTGTTATTGGGCTCAATGAGGGCAAAACAGTAGTGGTCGAAACAAAAACAGGTTCAAACCTTCTTTCATTGATTGTTCTTGTTGTCTTTTGCCACCAATACCAAACGCCAATTAAAAGAAAAAAGGAAGCTATCAAAACCAACAATAAAAAGAATCCAGTAAAGTTCGAATTGGGATTTTTTTGTTCTGAATTTTTTTCTAAATTTTCTTCTGCCATGTTTTTTAAGAGGTAGGTTGCGGCGTTGGAGTAATTTCTGGAACCTCAAATTCGTCTACTCTATTGAGTTGAGCCAAAAGCACAAGCGCCTTTCTCACTGCCTCTCTTGCTTGCTTGACCAAACTCTCGACTGATTTTAGATCATTGTGTAATTGCTGTCTTAAATTACCAATTTTTATTTTTAAGGTTTTATCATCTGTAATTTCTGGGGGTTGATAAATTTTCTCTGCCTGATTTTTCACTGCTTCTTTGGCTTTAAAAATAGCAACCTTTGCCTCGTTGATTGCTTCCTCAACTTTGCTCACATCTAAATTATTCAATTTTGCTTTGGCTGTCCTGCTCTCGATTCTTTCCAAAATTTTTTCCAATTTTTCCAAAACGTTCAAATAGCGATTAGTCATTCGCTCGTTGAGCTCATTAATCCTCTGATAAACCCTGTCAACAATTTTTTCTTTTACTTCGTTCTTAATCCTTTCTCTCAATTGATTCTTCAACCTTTCTCTCAATTGTTCTATCTTTGATTTCAATTCTTCTCTTTTATTCTTTATTCGATTTCGCAACTCGACCTGATTTTGCTCAATAATTTTTTTTATCTCTCCTCGATTCTGTTCAAACTCCCTTTGAAAAACAGTGGATCTTTGCCTCACTCTTTCCAACATCCCTTTTAATCCAGAAGGGCTTGAAGTCGGAAGAGCAAAACAACTCGTTGCCAAAATCAAACTGACGATAGAAAAAATAACAACTCTTTTTTTCATACAAAACTCTTGAATAATTTTTCGACCTTTCCTTAATCCTGAATAATTTTAACACTTTTTGCCCTTGTCAACAACAAAAAAAAGAATAAAATAAAAAAAAATGAAAATAAAAATTTTACCTTTTTTTAAAAAAGATCTTTCAGGCGTTTTAAAATTACATTTAAAACTCGCTGATTTTAAACATCATCTTGATAACCATTATTACCTTTCAAGCAAAGAACAAAAAATAAAAAAGGATTTCGTTAAATATTTTCAGAAAAAAAGATCAAACGAAAAAATTTTTGTTGCCAAAAACGAAAAAAACGAAATTGTTGGTTATATCTTTGGAGGCATTGAAAAAGCAAGCCATTTCTCAAAAGAAAAAAAAGTGGGAGAAATCTTTCAGATATTCGTCGAAAAAGATTATCGCAGTAAAGGAATCGGTCTTTCTCTTTTAAAAAAAATTTTAAGCTGGTTTAAAAAAAAGAAAATAAAAATCGTCCAGGTCGAGAGCGATGCCAAAAATCATTCTGCTCTTTTGTTTTACCAAAAACAAGGATTTAAAGAAAAAATCAAAACCTTGATAAAAGATTTAGTTTAATCACTCATTTTTTATTCTTCGATCTATTTTTTTTAATCTTCAAAGGGGCAGATTAAAAAATTCCCTCTTTGAGTAATTTTCAAAATTTTAATTAAGACCCCTAAAAAGTCTCCGTTTTTTACCCCTTCGGTTTTTTACTCATCATAAAAAACGAATCGTTTTGTAATTAAACTGACAATTTTCTTTCGGTCTTGCTATAATAATTTATATGTATTTATCAATTAGAATTTCTCGTTTATCCAATCTCTTATTTTTTGCTCAAAAAACAGATGTCCATAATTTAATTAAATTTGATTTGCGAAAACATTTATTTGATGACAATATCAATCCGCTTTTTTATGGGGAAAACAAAAATAAAATTTGGAAAAAAATTGAAGAATCAATTGGAATACAGAAAGCAGAACAAATGAAAAAGCTATTATCTCGTTAAACCCATTTTTTAGTTCGTATTGGCGCAAAGCATCTAGGCATTTACTTTTATGGAAACAGTATTTTCAAAATAATCAGTCCTTGTTTCAAAAAGCTATTCTTAAATTGAAAAAACTAACTGGGAGAAAGTATTTCACAGCTTCTAAAATTCCGATTTATCTTATTTCTGACCCAGTAAGTAATAATAAGGAAATCAGCGCCTGGTTTTCTTGGATGCCAAAAGAAAGTTTTATAGTCATTGAAATTCCACTGGATCTTAAAGTACCTAATAATTTCTTTCCACTGGCTGTTTTAGCGCACGAATTTTTTCATTTGATACTGAGGGAAAATAAAAGTCTATTTTCAAAAATCACTAATATTGCCAAAAAAAACGACAAATTATTTACAAAATTATCAAAAGGAATGCCAAACAGAATATTTTTAGAAGAATTACTGATTAGCTCATTTATCCCAGAGGGTTATTTAGGCGAAAAATACTTTAACACGAAAATTGTTATTCGCATTTCAAAACCAAAAGATTTATTGAGTTGGCGAAAATTTATTGCATTTAAACTTTATCAAACAGCAAAAAAATATATCGATAATATTCGGCAAATTGATGAAAATTATTTTAAGGATTTAATATTGGTCATTAAACAAAATTAAAATAAAAGCCCCTTCAGAATTTTAGTCTGAAGGGGTGTTGGGAGCGCATAAGAATTACTTCTTATTTGCGCAATGTTCTTTGACCTTTTGAATTCTCTTTTAAAGAATCTTCTATTGTTAACTTTAGCAATTTCTGATTTGGTGTCAATTAATTTATCCCGCCCGGCTTTATTTCGTTGTTAGAGTTTGTATCTGAAACTCCGGGTGCTCAAACTAAATCAGTTCAAACTTTCTCTATTATTTTACCAAATTTAATTCACAAATCAAGGAAAAGAAATTTAAAGAAATAACGATAATTGTTTCGCTCGCCCGCCTGCCTTCGGCAGGCGGGCTCGCTCTTTAAATTTTCAGTTTTTGGAATTAAAAAATTATCTTATGAACTTTGATTAGTAAATTATTCCTCGACTAATTTAATTATTTCTTCTTCAAAACTATTGTAGCGAAGGTCATCGATATGTCCTCTGCATTTTAAAGGAATTTTTTCGCCTTTTTTAGTAATCAATTTTACTCCTTTTGTTTTAGTAATCTCTCCTATTTCGAAAATATTTAATTTCTCCCTTCCTGAAATCTTTTTAATTTTCTCCCACTTTTTCGGATCTACTGTAAAAATAATTTTCCAATCCCCTCCAATGCCAAAAGCAAATTTTAACGGATCTATTTTTATTAATTTGCTAAATTTCTTGACTGCGGGATGAATAGGAATTTTTTCCTCGTATATTACAGTTCCTACTTCACTTTCTTGGGTTAATTTATACAAATCTACAATTAATCCATCGCTAATATCAATGCCACCATGCCCAGCTTTATATTTGGCAATTAATCTAGATTCTCTTAGACTCGCTTTAGGATATTTTAAAGCATTAATAAAAACTTTTTTAATATCAGGCGGAAGAGAGTATTTTTTAATAAAGGCATAACCTGCAGCCGTGAAAGTGCCTATATACCCTGTGACAACAATAATATCTCCAGGTTTTGCTCCATATCGTGTAGTTAAACTATCTTTTTCCACTTCTCCTAAAGCTGTGGCTAATAACTGGAGTTTAGTAGCATACTTAGTATCGCCACCCAAAATACAAGTTTCATATTCCTCGCAGGCTTCTCTTATTCCTAAAATGAGTTCTCTTAAATTATTAATTCCATAATCTTTTGGTACTCCTATAAAAAGCATTAACCCTAAGGGCCTTGCGCAATTAGAGGCGATATCACTAATGTTAGCGTAAACTACGTAATGACCTAATTCCTTTGGACCTATTAATCCTAAAGTGTAAGCTAAAGGACGAGAGGAGATAGCATCAGTGGTAACTACAAGATATTTCTTTTTATTAAATTGTAATATTGCTGAATCATCTGTCCCTACTTCAGAAACTACATAAGGAAATCGCTTTTTATTAATCGCTAAAATCTTTGAACATAATTCGATTACTGTGTGTTCAAATACTTGTTTTTTATCTTTCGTTTCCAAAATTTTTTTGAAATTTTTTGATTTCCAATACTTCATATTAAAATTGGAGAAATTTCCTTTGCCTCTTTTAAAGCTTTTGGTAAAATTTTTAAAACATAATTAATTTCATTTAAGGTTGTATTTTTACCTAAAGAAAACCTTATTCCACATTGAGCTAACTGAGGAGTATATCCTAAAGATAATAGAACATGCGAAGGTTCGGGATTGATATTAGAACAAGCAGAAGCGGTTGAACAATAGATACCAAAATTTTTGCTCAAGATCCTAACTAAAACTTCTCCTTTTATACCCGGAAATATGAAATAAACATTATTTGGCAATCTTAATTTCTCGTCGCCTACCAATATGGCTTCCAGCACTTTTTTCTTAATCTCTTTTATAAAATAATCTCTAATCTTTATCAATCTTTTACTTTCTTTGATCTTATTTCTTTGAACAAGTTCTAAGGCGGTGGCAAAACCGCAAATAGCAGGTACATTTTCTGTACCGCTTCTTATTCCCTTTTCTTGTCCGCCACCAAAAATTAATGGTTTTATAGAAGTATCCTTTTTTACATACAAACAACCTACTCCCCTCGGACCATAAATTTTGCTTCCATTCAAACTCATTAAATCTACATTCAATTTTTTAACATTTAATTCGCAAAATCCGGCTGCTTGGCAAGCATCAGTGTGAAAAATAATATTTCTTCTTTTTGCTATTTTTCCTATTTCTTTAACAGGTTGAATGGTTCCGATTTCATTGTTTGCGTACATTATACTTATTAAGAACGTATCTTTTCTTATTGCCTTCTTAACATCGAAAGGATTTATTATTCCTTTGTTGTTTGGTTTTAAATAAGTAACTTTTAGAGTTGTTTCTCTTTCTAAATATTTCAACGTATTCAGAACGACATGATGTTCAATTTCTGTGCTAATAATATGTCGTTTAGGAGAATTTATAAAAGCTCGTGCTACTCCCTGAAGAGCCAAATTTACACTTTCTGTACCACCACTCAAAAAAATAATTTCTTTTGAATCCGCATTTAAAACTTTAGCAACATTATTTCTGGCGATTTCTAAATATTGTTTTGCTTTTTCACCTAATAAATGAATCGAAGAAGGATTGCCAAATTCAAAATAAACTTTTTCCATTAATTTAAGGATTTTTCTATCACAAGGAGTTGCGGCCGCGTAATCGAGATATACTTGCTTCATATTTAAAAATCAAGTAAAATTTATTTAGAATTTATGCTTACTCTCCAAAAACAGTGTACACCATTTTTAGAAAAAATTCAAGGAAAATGTGGTTTTTGTATTCCTCTTGAGCCACTTGTTTTGTATACTACACAGAATTTTTATGTTGTTTTATCTTTGGGTCAAATAGTAGAAGGATATTCACTTATTTGTTCAAAACTCCATCGTTCTTGTTGTGGAGATATACCAATTGAACAAATCGGTGAGTTTATAAAAATCAAAAATTTAATTAAAAAAATTTTTGGGGAAGTATATAATTCAAAAACAATTTTTTATGAACACGGACAAACCGGTGTTTGTATGCGTCATCTTATCGATAATATGCAAAATCATTGTTATCATGCTCATTTACACTGTTTACCTTGCGAGGTTGATATTTTCGATTTAATCAAAGAAAAAGTGCCAAATTGCATTAAAATTACCAACTTTCAAGAATTAATAGAACTGAGGAATAAAAAATTCCGTGGCGGAGCTTATCTGTTTTACGAAAATAAAAAGGAAGAAAAATTTGTATTTCCCGCTGAAGGTTTAAAACTGCCTCGTCAGTTTCTTCGAAGATGTGTAGCTTATAAAATCGGAAAACCTCATCTATTTGATTGGGAACGTTTTCCTTGGTGGAGGAGATTAGCACGGGCTTATAAAAAATTACGACCTCTTTTTCAAAAGTATGAAAATCAAAAAGTATAATAAATTAGTTCGTGATAAAATTCCAGAAATTTGCTTAAAAAACGGGGTGATACCTAAAGTTAAAATTGCAAAAAATAAAAAGCAATATCTTACTTATTTACAAAGAAAGGTCCTTGAAGAAGCATTAGAAATTGCGAAAAAAACAAAAATTAAAGAGTTAAAAGAGGAAATTGCTGATCTTGTAGAAGTAATTAATTGCTTAATAAAAACACTTGGTATTTCGAAGAAAGAAATCGAAAAAATCCGAAAACATAAAAATAGAGAACGAGGAGGATTTGAGAAAAGATTAATTTTATTGAAAACAATAGAAAAATGAATGAGAAAGATAAATCAAGATAAAAATTTCTTTCAAGTTATAATTATCGGAGCTGGGCCAAGTGGACTTTGTTGCGCCTACGAACTTGTAAAGAATAAAGTTGGCCCTATTTTAATTGTAGAAAAAGGCTGTAATATAGCCGCAAGAGATCATAAAGTTTCTCTAAAAGATTATACCGAAGGAGTCGGAGGGCCAGGATTGTATGGGGATGCTAAATTTTGTATTTATGGCCGGGCTGGTACAAAACTCACTAAATTTTTTTCAGAAAATTTTCTTAATCAACTAGCAAATTATGCAGATGGGATTTTTAAAAGATTTGATAGAAATAAAACTAAAAAAGAAGCGCCATCTATTTTTAGAATTAAAAAGCTCCGAAATATCTGTAAAAAGTATGGGTTTGAATTAAAAATGGCATATCCTGTTAGGCATCTAGGATTTCCAAATGGAAAAAAGGTAATAGAAAATTTCGTTAAGTTCCTAAAAAATAAAAAAGTAGACATTTGGGCAGATACTTCAGCAGAAAAAATTATAAAAATCCGGGAGGGCTATAAAATCTTATTAAAGCAAAAAGAGAAAATAAAAATAGTAAAATGTAAATATTTAGTAAACGCTGTAGGACGAAGTGGAAATAGATGGTTGAAACAAGTATGCGAAAGGTTTAAAATTCCATTCGAATTAAACACTCCTGACATTGGTGTTAGAGTTGAATGCCCCAAAAATGTTCTTCTTCCGGTTTATGCTTTAGTTAAAAATCCTCGGATAGAATTATCTATTGGGAAAGATTATGTTAAAACACATTGTCTTTGCATCGGCGGAGAAATTATTGTTTACCAAATTGGTAAAATTTTTTTAGTCGATGGGCACGCAAACCATAGAGAGTGGGGAAATGCTCATTTAAATCTACTTTATCATTCTCAAGAGAATAAAGAAATTTTTGATTTAAAAATAAAAAGACCGATTGTTCAAAGGATGGAAGATTTTTTTAGAAATCGACCAACGGGAAAAGAAAGGATTATAAAAAATAAATTGAGAGTCACAACTTTACTTTCATTTTTGGAGTGCAAAAAGAACATTAATAAAATATTTCCCAAAAAATTAATTTTAGCTATTAAAAAATTTATTATTCAATTTGATAAAATCTGCCCAGGTTTTAAAGATAGCGATAACCTTATATACGCTCCAGTAATTGAATGGAATACTTACCAAATAAAAGTTAATAAAGAAATGGAAACTAAATTAAAAAATTTTTATGTTGTAGGTGATGGAAATGGTTTAACTCAAGGAATTATCGCTGCCAGTGTGAGCGGAATAATTGCAGCGAGAAACATCATTTCGAAAGAAAAAAAGGCTATCCAAAAAGATAGCCCTTAAAGAAGGTTCAATTGTTCTTCTGATTTTGGTCCCACTTTAATGTTTAGCAGATCGATCTCTTCGCCTATCCGAAGTGTTCCAAATACGCCATCGTAGCCGGGGGGATTGAAGCAGTATTCGCCCTGTTTTACTTTCAAGATGGTTTCTATAAGTTTGGGTTCTAAATGCAAGGAGCTCAATTTTTGTTCTGCTTCTTTTACATCTGTCTCCCAAAACTTTAGTTCGTTCCCAAATTTTCTGCAAATTATAATGTACTCTTTCTCTCCAATCATTTGAGCTTTAAGCACTTCAAATAAAGGAATAACTCGAATAAAGGGTTTAGCTTCTGGGTTAAGATCTCCAAGTTTTCTTTTTCTTCCTTGAATTTTTTGCAGTTGGAAAGCTCTTTCAAGAACACCTATATTTAGTTTCTTCTTACAGATCGGACATATCCCTGAAGATGGCGAATGTTTAGGTGAGTAATAGCAAGGTATTCCTTGGTGTCCTGGTCTATCACCTCGATGTCCTGTAAGAAAATATTTACCTTCTGATGATGGAAACTCAATTGTAAACAAAACGCGGTTTTCTCTGATGGCTCTGATTATCTCTTTATATTTCAACTCTTTTATATCTAACATCGTTGATTCTCTTCCTATCGCATCGAAACTAGCACTGTGAAGGTCGCTGCTAGAAATGAAGGTAAAATTGTCTAATTCCGGAATCAGGCTTAAGATTTCTCTATCTGCGCTCAGACCGGTTTCAACAGCGTGAAAGAGTTTAGAAGCATCTTCAAAAACTTCTTTCAGTGAATTTATATTGTTGTGGCTGCCAAAAATCCCTTCGGGCGTCATTATATGGGCAGGAATTACTTCTACCCACTCGTCTAAGTCAACGATTTCTTTGATTTTCCTCTCCACCTCTGTCGACTCCGGACATACAATAAACGGCCTGCCGGTAGTATTTTTTACCTTCCATTTGTTCAAAAGCTCAATTGCTTTCTCTGCTATTTCGAAAGAAGGAAAAAGACATACTACGTCCATTCTTTTTCTTCCTTTATCTCCTTCTTTAGCAAAAGTGAAGATTAGCTCTGTTTGGAGAACAAACTTCGCTTTTTTAATTTCTTCTAAACTCGCTCTAAAATCACTCCGTTTAATTTTTTTGAGAGAGAAAATTCCTTCCTCGATTTCGGTTAAAGCATTTCTTAACGTTGCTAACCATTGCGGGAAAAGACAATCGCCCGTACCCATAATATCAATTCCTTTTAAACTCATCGCAAATGCTAGTTTCTCTAGAGAGACATTAAATACACTCGGCGAATAATTAGAATGGCAATGTAAATCGATATTGATTCTCATAGTTTCACCTCCTTTTTGAGTTTATCATCCATTTTTCAAATTTTAAAGGTGCTTTTTCAATTCCAATTATGATTGGAATTGATATTCTATAATATGCCAAATTTTTACCCCTGTCAATTTTTTATACCTCATTCATTAAATTTTTTAATTCCAAAAACTGAAAATTTAAAGAGCGAGCCCGCCTGCCGAAGGCAGGCGGGCGAGCGAAACAATTATCGTTATTTCTTTAAATTTCTTTTCCTTGATTTGTGAATTAAATTTGGTAAAATAATAGAGAAAGTTTGAACTGATTTAGTTTGAGCACCCGGAGTTTCGGACACGAACTCTGTTTCATTAGAGAAAATTGAATTTTCTTTGTTATCGGACGGAATTTCCGCCCCGCCCTGCTGACGCAGGGTGGGGCTTTTTCCTGCCCACCCACATCTTTCGATGTGGGTACCTGTTTTAAAATTTCCCGAATAAAATATTTTGCTTGAGAGCAAAATTTGGTATAATGAAAGCGGACTCAGCAATTTACTTTCGGAACTAAAAAGCGGCAACCTTGCTTCGGTTCCGAAAGGAGCTGAGTCCAGCAGGTTGTCGCTTTTTAATAATTAATTTAATTAACAAAAACATGAACAAAACAAAATTCAAACAATGTGCTATCTATACAAAGGTTTCAACAGAGATACAAGCAGAAAAAGAGTTTTCTTCATGCGAAGCGCAAGAGGAAAAAATTAGGGCTTTTGTGAAAAGCCAGAATAACTGGCAAGTTTTCAAAGTTTATTCTGATGCAGGCTACAGCGGAGCAAATACGAATCGTCCCGCCTTACAAAAATTACTTGAAGATATAAAAGAAAGGAAAATTGATATTATTTTGGCTTACAAAATTGATAGACTCACCCGTTCTCCAAAAGATTTTTACCAACTAATTGAGATGTTTGATAAATATAATGTTAGCTTCATTTCAATTACTGAAAGATTTGATACCTCTACTCCAGCTGGCAGATTGTTAAGAAACATAATGCTTACCTTTGCTCAATTTGAAAGGGAATTAACTTCAGAAAGAACTAAAGATAAATTGTTAGAGCGTGCCAGAAAAGGAATGTGGAACGGCGGAAACCCACCTTTTGGCTACGAAAGAAAAGACAAAAAACTTATCATCAACAAAAAAGAAGCTGAAATTGTAAGAATGATTTTTGAAACCTATCTTGAAACCGGCTCTATAAATAGAGTTTATGATTTTCTCAAAGAGAAAAACATAAAAAATAGGCAAGGAAAATTTTTCTCAAAAGACCACCTTGCCCTAATTTTAATGAACATTACTTACACCGGAAAAATTAAATATGCCGGCCAGATTTATCAAGGAATTCACCAGCCAATTATTTCTGAAGAACTATTTGAATTAACTCAAAAAACTCACAAAAGGAGAATAAGGAAGTTTAGAATTTACCGAGATTTTATTTTTGGCGGTCTTATCAAATGTAAGGAATGTGGATATACAATGAGCGCCTGTTTTACCAACAAGCATAGAAATGGAAAACTCAAAAGATATTATTACTATCGTTGTACCTGTATCAACAAAAAAGGTTGGCAGGCTTGCTCAACAAAGGAAGTTTCAGCTGAAAGAATAGAAAGATATATTTTAGAAAATTTAGAAAGAATTTCTCTGGATAAAACCTATGTGGAGAACCTCGTTTTTAAGCTAAATTATGATTTAAAAAGTTTGAACCATAGCTTAAAAAACCCAGCTTCACCCATCGGAGATAGAATCGAACAATCAAGAGTATGCTCTAAATTTTCTAGTGAGATAATGATTTCTATTCTTCAATCTTTTCTTTTTGGTCTTGCTACTAAAAAGGGAATTGAAAGAAATCTTTTCGCCAAAAGATTTATCAAAGAAATTATCTATTCCAAAGAGAATATAAAAATTAACCTCTTTTATTCGGGAAATTTTAAAACAGGTACCCACATCGAAAGATGTGGGTGGGCAGGAAAAAGCCCCGCCCTGCGTCAGCAGGGCGGGGCGGAAATTCCGTCCGATAACAAAGAAAATTCAATTTTCTCTAATGAAACAGAGTTCGTGTCCGAAACTACGAGTGGGTGAGGGAGGAATTGAACCTCCGGCCTCCATTTTATCAGAATGGCGTTCTACCACTGAACTACTCACCCTTGTTTTTTTGAAAAAAATCTCCTATTCTTTCCTTTTTAATAATTTTTTTTAACTCTTCTCTTTTTAATTTTAAAGAATTCTTCCAATCGCCTGCTGGTAAAATGATTTCTTTTAATTTTAACAAGGTTTTTTCAAAAAAAACAGGTATCTTTAGTATCTCTTCAAAAGGCGGAATGGCACCCAATTTCAATCCCTTAACTTTATTCTGAATCACTCTTTCAGAAGCGATCTGAATTTCTTTTTCTTTTAAAAATTTTTTTACTTTTTTCAAATCCAATTTTTGAAAGGCACTCAAAACAAAAGCAAAAATTTTATTTTTTGCTTTTAAAAAAACAATTTTTCCTATTTTTTGGGGAGAGATTTTTAAGGTTTTTGCTTTGTCAAAAGCGGTATAAACTTTTTTGTGCGAAATTAACTCAAAAAAAATTTTGTTTTTTTTTAAAAAATTTAAAATTTTTTTGGGGATCATTTTTTTAAAAAGATGATTTTTTGTGGGTTACCAGTTCAAAAATTATCTTAAAGAACTTGGGAAGGAAATTTCAACTCCCCAAATTCATCGACCAATTTAAATTTGTTTTTTTCCACGAGCAGATTCCCCTACCCGTACCTTGTTTCGACTTACGCCCTCTCACTGGACCTACCTTGTTCCAGAAAAATCTGGTCTTCAGGTATTTCCAGCTCGCTTGCGTTGACGGGCGGTGAGTACAGGACCCAGGAACATATTCATCGCGACATGGCTGATTCGCGATTACTAGCGATTCCGGCTTCACGAGGTCGGGTTTCAGACCTCGATCCGAACTGAGGTTGCTTTTTAGGGATTGGCTCCGCATTACTGCTTCGCAACCCGCTGTAGCAACCATTGTACCACGTGTACAGCCCAGGGCATAAAGGCCATACGGATCTGGCGTCGTCCCCACCTTCCTCCTCTTTAAAAGAGGCAGTCTCTTGCGACAAGTAAAACGCAAGATAGGGGTTGCGCAGGTTTTGGCATTTAAGCATGCGCCTCACGGCACCTGCTGACGACGATCATGCAGCACCTCTGCTAACGTCCTTGTGGGAACCCCTTTCTTTCGAAAGGGTGTCGTTAGCAGTTCAAACCCTGGTAAGGTTCTTCGTTTGTCTTCGAATTGAGTCACATGGTCCACCGTTTGTGTGGGTCCCCGTCTATTCCTTTGGGTTTTAGCCTTGCAGCCGTACTCCCCAGGTGGGACACTTAACGCGTTAGCTTCGCCACTCTAAGGGTCGACACTCAGAATGGCTAGTGTCCATCGTTTAGGGCGTAGATTACAGGGGTATCTAATCCCTTTCACTCCCTACGCTTTCGTTTATCAGCGTCAGGATCGGCCTAGGATCCTTCCTTCGATTTCGGTGTTCTTGCCAAGATCAACGGATTTCACCCCTCCCCTGGCAATTCCAGATCCCTCTGCCGTCCTCTATCTAGAAAGTATCTAATGCAGCCTTTAGGTTAAGCCCAAAGGATTTAACATTAGACTTTTCTAGACGCCTTAAAACACTTTACACCCAGTAAATCCGGTTAACGCTTGGAGCTCACGTATCACCGCTGCTGCTGGCACGTGATTGGCAGCTCCTTATTCTGCCGGTACCATCAGAAGAACTTTGTCCCGGCAAAAAGCAGTTTACACTCCGTAGAGCTTCTTCCTGCACGCGGCGTCGCTGGATCAGGGTTTCCCCCATTGTCCAAGATTCTCGGCTGCTGCCTCCCGTAGGAGTATGGCCCGTGTCTCAGTGCCATTGTTGGCGGACAGCCTCTCAGCCCGCCTACCCGTCATTGGCTTGGTAGGCCATTACCCTACCAACAACCTGATAGGAAATAGACCAATCCCAAAGCGAATTTCCCTTTTAAAGGAAATTCTTTTTTTTGCCAACAGACGTTGGCAAAAAACATCAGGAATTAGCCCAGGTTTCCCCGGGTTATGCCTGTCTTTGGGGTTTGTTATCTATTTTGTACTAACCCGTTTGCCGCTAATTATTATTCTATTTCAGGTTGCCCCTACATAGAATAATAATTCGCTCGACTTGCATGCCTTATCCACGCCGCCAGCGTTCAACCTGGACCAGGATCAAATCCTCAAAAGAAAAAGAAACTGGTAACCCACAAAAAATCATCTTTTTTGATTCAATTTTAAAAGTACTTTTAAGACTATTTTTTATTTTAATTTAAAAATAATTTTTGTCAAGATTAGCTGGTTCTAAAAACCACGGTTAAAGCGCAAGCCAAAGCATCAAAAGCATCGTCAACAACCACATTCTTTTTTAATTTAAAAACTCTTTTTATTTTTTTGATGATTTCTTTTTTTTCCGCCCGGCCATTATTGGTCAAAGAAAATTTTATTTGGAGCGGTGTGAATTCAAAAACCGGAATATTTTTTTTAGCCGCATTCAAAAGAACAATACCATTCGCCTCTGCTACTGGAATTACAGTTTTTAAATTTTTAAAAAAATAAACCTTCTCTGTGGCTAATAAATTGGGCTGGTATTTTTTAATGATTTTTGAGAGTTGATTATTAATCTCCTTTAATCTTTCTTCTCTCTTTTTACTCTTTAATGTTTCAATAACTCCAAAATCTAAACACTTTACTTTTTTGTTTTTTAAAACTTTAATCACTCCATAACCTAGTCGTGCTAAACCCGGATCAACTCCTAAAATGATCATAGGTTCAGGTTAATGTAAATCTCTTGGGTAAAATCTAAATCGTCTAATTCTTCTAAAAATTTTTTATTCGCCTCAATGTCTTTTTCGTCTAGTTGTAAATTTTCCTGAGGAACCCATTCCAAAGAGAAAGAATCAATTTTCAAACCCTGATTGATTAAAAAATTTTTTCCTTTTTCTCCTTCCTCGGGTAAAAAATAGATATAAAAATCGTCTCCTTCCCAGTAAAAATCCTGACCACCCGCCTCGATTGCCAACATTTCAAGTTTCTCTTTGTTTTGATATTCTGAGGATTGTTGAGAAAGCTTTAATCCGACGCTCGCCATTTTTTTGAAAAACCAACGAACAGAACCTTCGCTTCCTAATTTGGCGTTATGTTTGTTCAAAACTTGTTTAAGTTGGGTAAAAGAGCGATTTTTATTATCTGTGATGCCAGTCAATAAAATTTTGGTACCACCCGGTCCAAAAATCTCAAACATCACTTCTTCTAATTTTTCGCCCCCGATCTCTCCAGTACCTCTTTTGATTGCTCTTTCAATATTCTCAGAGGGCATATTAACTTCTTTTGCTTTCTCTAAAGCCAATCTCAAACGAGGATTAAATTCAGGATTGGGTCCTTTCTCTCTAACAGCGATCGTAATTTCTCTTGCAATTTTAGAAAAAATCTGACCTCTTTTGGCATCGCTCGCTGCTTTTTTGTATTTAATTTTTGCCCAATGACTATGACCCGCCATGAAAATTAACTTTCAAAAAAACCAATGACCTTTTCAATTTCTTCCATTGTTGTGATTTTTTCTAAAACCTTTAACAAACCATCTTGGGTTAAAGTAATCATTCCTTTTTCCATTGCCTTTTTCTTTAAAAAAGAATCAGGCGTGGAACGAAGGATTAAAGATTCTATTTCTCCATCAACAACAAAAGCTTCAAAAACACCAACCCTTCCTTTATAACCTGTAAAATTACATTCTGGACATCCTTTGGCAACAGGGATTTTTAAATCAGGATGAATCTTTACCCCTTTGATATTATCTAAAAATTTTTTTAAAATGTCAAGTTGCTCTTTTGATATCTTTTTTAAAAGAGCGCATTTTTTACAAACCCTTCTTACTAATCTCTGGGCAACAACTAATTTTAAAGATGGCGCAATATGAAAAGGTTTTGCACCCAAAGCCAAAAACCTTGAAACAACTCCAACAGCATCGTTAGCATGGATTGTGCTCAAAACCAAATGTCCTGTTAAAGAGGCCTGCAAAGCTAACTCTGCTGTTTCCAAATCGCGGATTTCTCCGACCAAAATGACATCAGGATCTTGACGCATAATTGCTTTCAAACCATTAACAAAATCATAGCCTTTTCCCGGTTCCACTTGAGTTTGGACAATGCCTGGCAAATGATATTCGATCGGATTTTCAATGGTAATAATTTTAATTTCAGGATTTTTTATTTCAGATAAAAAAGCATAAAGCGTTGTTGTTTTTCCAGCGCCCGTGGGTCCGGTGACAATGATCATCCCATGAGGTCTCCTAATTTCTCTTTTGAACAAGGAAAGAAGGTCTTCTCGTAATCCCAAATCGTTTAAATTTTTCAAATTTCGAGGATCCAGAATACGAACGACAAAAGATTCACCCCACTCAGAAACAAGGGAAGAACTTCGAATTTCAACCTCTCGGCTATCGCACAAAATAGTAAAACGACCATCTTGGGGCCGATCGCTAACATTAATTTTCATTCCCGAGAACATTTTTAATCTGATAAGGATTTCTTTGTAAATCTTCGTTGGAAAAAGAAAAACATCGTACAAAACCCCATCCAACCTCATTCGCAACAATACCTGATTTTCTTTGGGTTCAAAATGAACATCAGAACTATTCAAAATAATGGCACCGCTCAAGATTTTTTTTAAAAGCTCGCTAATGTCTTTATTTAAAACAGCTTCGATCGCCTTTTTTAAATCCTCGATATTCTTAATTCCTTCTTCTTCTTGTTTAATAATAATTTCTCCTTTAAGTTTTTCTCTTTCCATTTTATTTGACTTTTTTCAAGAATACTTTAACCTTAAAATATGAAAAAGTCAATAAAATTTTTTTCCTCATCGCCTCTCGAAACAAAAAGAATTGCCAAAAAAATCAGCCAAGAAATCCTGAAAGAAAAAAAAGGACCTCTTTTTTTAATCCTAAAAGGATCCTTGGGCGCTGGAAAAACGCTTTTTGTAAAAGCGGTTGCCAAAAACCTTGGAATCAAAGAAAGAATTTCTAGCCCTTCTTTTATTATCTTTAAAAGATTCAAAATTAAAAATAAAAAAAGTTTTTTCAAATACCTCTTTCATTTTGACCTTTACCGAATAAAAAATTTCTCTGAAATTAAAAACTTGAATTTAAAAGAGATCTTTAATGATCCTCAAAATTTAATAATTCTTGAATGGGGAGAAAAAATAAAAAGAAATCTTTTGAAAAAAAGGGGCTATCTTATTTCTTTCAAATTTACTTTACCCAATCAAAGAGAAATTAAAATTTCAAGATTATTTTGTTAAAATCAAAAAAATGGAAAAAAGAATAGTCATTTTTGATAGCAACGCTGTTTTGTATCGAAGCTTTTTTGCGCTACCCGAATTGACAACAAAAGAAGGAGAAAAAATTCAAGCTGTTTATGGTTTCTTTCGCTTTTGTCTCAAAATCCTTAAAGAACTAAAGCCCCATTTTTTAATTTTTTGTTTTGACTTTCCCGCAAAAACCTTCAGACACGAAAAATTAAAAGAATACAAAGGTACCAGAGAAAAAATGCCTCCGGATTTAAAATCGCAAATCGAAAAAACAAAAAAAATTCTTCTTGAAAATTCTTTTTTCGTTTTAGAAAAAGAAGGTTTCGAGGCTGACGATCTTATTGCCTCGATCGTTAAATCTGAAACAGTAAAAAATTTAGAAAAAATTATTGTCACAAAGGATCGTGATCTTTTTCAATTAATCGAAAATAAGACAAAGGTTTATTTTTTAGGAACGAAAAGTAAAGATTCAATTCTTTTTGATAAAGAAAAAATAGAAAAGGAATACGGCATTGAACCTCTTTTTTTTGCTGATTTTAAATCATTAATGGGAGATCCTTCTGATAACATTAAGGGTGTCGAAAAAATAGGAAAAAAAACAGCTGTTCATCTTATCAAAAAAATCGGCAGTTTGGAGGAATTTTTTAAAAACGAGGATTTTTGGAAACTCGAGGAAAAAGAAAGGTCAATTCTCTTTAAAAACAAGGATTTGATTTTAAAAAATCTTTCTTTGATTAAATTAGAACCTTTATTAAAAATAGACCTTTCTTTAAAAGAAAGCGAAATAAATTCAACAAAAATTGAAACTTTTAAAAACATCTTCATAAAATTGGGTTTCAAAAGCCTTTTAAAAGACCTTGACTCTTTACATTATCCTTAAAATTTATTAAAATATCCAAAATGGAGAAAAAAATTTTAATCATCGAGGACGATAAATTTTTGGCTCAACTCTTGGCAAAAAAATTAAACCAAGAAAATTTTCAATCTTTAATCACGCCAACAGGTGAAGAGGGCCTAAAAAAAACCGAAGAAGAAAATTTTGATCTCATTATTTTAGACCTTCTTTTACCAGAAATGGATGGTTTTGAAGTCTTGAAAAAAATAAAAGAAAACGAGAAAACAAAAAAGATTCCCATTTTAATCCTTTCTAATTTAGGCCAAAAAGAAGAAATCAAGCGCGGATTGGAATTGGGTGCCACTGATTATTTGATTAAAGCCAATTTCACCCCTAGCGAAATTATTGAAAAAATAAAAGTAATTCTCAAAAGTTAAAATGCCTGAACTGCCAGAAGTAGAAACAACAGTCAGAGAATTGGAAAAAAAGATTTTAAACAAAAAAATTGTTAATGTTTTTATTGAAAGCCCCTCTTTAATAAAAAGACCTTCTTTTTCAATCTTTAAAAAAGAAATCATCGGAAAAAAGATCATTAAGGTTTGGAGAAAAGGGAAAAACATTCTCATCAATCTTTATCCCGAAAAAATCCTTTTGATTCACCAAAAACTAACAGGTCATCTCTTGATAGGCAAATGGAAAAAGAAAGGCGAAAAATGGATTCCGGTTTCTGAAAATCCTTATTTAAAAGAAGGAGTTAACCTTTTTTTAAGAATTCTTTTTCTTTTGGACAACGGAGAATTCTTGGCTCTTTCTGATCTAAGAAAATTTGCGAAAATCGAGCTTTGGAACGAAAAGGACTTTTTAGAATCAAAAGAATTTAAAGAAATTGGGCCTGATGCCCTCAGCGTCTCTTTTGAAGAATTTAAAGAAAGGTTAAGAAAAAAAGCGAAAAAACCAATAAAAGAAGTTTTAATGGATCAATCAGTTATCTCAGGTATTGGAAATATTTATTCTGACGAAATTTTATGGCGAGCAAAAATTCATCCCTTAAAAAAAATAGAAAAACTTTCTGAAAAAGATTTAAAAAATGTTTTTTTAATCATGAAAAAACTCTTAAAAAAGGCGATTGTTTTAAAAGGTGAGAGCATTTCAGATTATCGAAGACCCTCAGGAGAAAAAGGAGAATTTGACAAAGAAAGAAAGGTTTATCGAAGAGAAAAAGAAAAATGTTCTCGCTGCTCTCATTCCATTGGAAGGATCAAAATAAAATCCCGTAGTTCTTATTTTTGTCCTTTTTGCCAAAAACTATGATCCTTATCATTTGTGGACCCGAAACCTATCTTTCTCAAAAAAGAATAAAAGAACTCGTTGAAAAAGCAGAGGAAGAAAAAAAAGACATTAAGTTTTTTGACCTCAAAGAAGAAAACGATTTTTTGTTAATAAAAAGAGAGTTTTTTAACATCGGTTTTTTTAATCAAAAAAAACTTTTTATTTTAGAAAACGCTTCCTCGAATAAAAAATTTCAAGAAGATTTTCAAAAAGAAATAGAAAGTTTTGCTTCTTCTCCTAATCTAATCGTTTTTTATGAAAAAGAAGAAAACGGCTCTCTTTCTAAAGCCATAGAAAAAAAAGCAAAGAAAGAACATTATGATTTTTTAACAAAAAAAGAAACAGAAAAATGGTTATCTCGAATAGAAAAAGAAAAAAATTTTGTCTTCGAAAAAGGAGCGAAAGAAAAATTAATCGAACTTTTGGGAAATAATCTTTGGTTAATCGAAAAGGAAATTGAAAAACTTTTAACCCTTGAAGAGAAAAGGATCTCTCTTTTGAGTATTAAAAAATTAATCTCTCCTCAATTGACGATCAACATTTTCAATACCTTGGAAATGCTAGCTCAAAAAAAGAAAAAGGAAGCCCTCTTGATGATTAAAAAACATTTAGAAAAAGATTCGCCCCAATATCTCCTTTCGATGTTTGTTTATCAATTAAGAGAAATGTTGATTTTAAAAAACCTTTTAGAAAAAACAAGGAATTTTTCTTTTTTACAAAAAAAATTAAAGAAACCTTATTTTTTAATCCAAAAAACCTTAAATTGTTTGAGGTTTTTTAAAAAAGAAGAATTAGAAAATCTTTATCAGAAACTTTATTTATTGGATTTTAAAATAAGAAAAGGAGAGATACCACCTGAATTAGCCCTTTTTTTCTTTCTCAATAGCATTTAAAGCTAAAAAAGCTTTTGATTTTAATCTTGAGGCCTTATTTTTCTTTAAGACCTTCTCTTTTTTTGCCTTGTCAATTACCTTTTGTAAAAAAGGGAGTTTTTCTTTGGCTTCAGCCACCTTCCTTTCCTTAATCAAATCAAAAAACTCTTTATAAGTTTTTTTTACTTTGTTTTTCCAGAATAAATTATGTAACCTTCTTCTTTGGGCTTTTTTTAATTCTCTTTTGCTCGATTTTAAAATCGCCATGATTTTTAATTATATCACATTTTTTCTCTGGGAAATAGATTTAATTTTATCCCGAATCTGAGCTGCCCTTTCAAAATCAAGGTTTTTAACTGCTTCTTCCATTTCTCTTTTTAAAATCTTAAGATCATCGATAAATTCAAGATCTTTTATCTCTTTTTTCGCAAACAACCAAGATCGAATTGGTTTCTTAATCATCTGAGGAATGATTTTATGTTTTTTATTATAAGCGAGTTGAAAATTTCTTCTTCTCTCTGATTCCTCGATTGCTTCTTTCATTGCTTTGGTAATTTTACTAGCAAAAAAAATTACGCGACCATCCAAATTTCTTGCTGCCCGACCCATAATTTGTAAAAGAGTTGTTTTTGACCTTAAAAAACCTTCTTTGTCTGCGTCCAGGATTAAAATAAGAGAAACTTCGGGCAAATCCAAACCCTCTCTTAACAAATTAACACCAACCAAAACATCAATCTTTCCCTCTCTCAATCTTTTTAAAAGATCGGGTCTTTCTAATGTTTTAATTTCAGCGTGTAAAAAGGCACTGGAAATTTTTTCTTCTTCTAATCTCTGAGAAATTGCTTCGGCTAATCTTTTGGTCAAAGCCAAAACTAAAACCCTTTGGTTTTTCTCTTTTCTTTTTTTAATCTCGAAAATAATCTCTTTTAGCTGATTTTTTGGTTCTCGAATTTCGATCTCTGGTTCTAACAATCCTGTAGGTCTTACCAACAATTCAACAACTCTGTTTTTTGATCTTTTAATCTCAAAATCATCTGGCGTTGCTGAAACATAAACAAAATATTTTACTTTTTTCTCGAATTCTTCATAAGTTAAAGGTCGATTATCAAAAGCCGAAGGTAAGCGAAAACCATATTCAATCAAGGCTTCTTTTCTTTTTCGATCCTGGCTTGCCATTGCCTTTAATTGAGGAATTGTCTGATGTGATTCATCGATAAAAATCAAAAAATCTTTTGGAAAATAATCTAAAAGAGTAAAAGGTGGTTCTCCTGGTTTTCGAAATTCCAAATGGCGAGAATAGTTCTCGATACCATGGCAATAACCAGTTTCTCTAATCATTTCCAAATCGTATCTCGTTCTTTTTTCCAATCTCTCTTTTTCTAAAAATTTTTTCTTTTTTTCAAATTCCTTCAATCTCTCTTTTAGCTCAATTTCAATATTTTTTAGGGCGATCTCAAGTTTTTCTTGCGGTGTTAGCCAAAAATGGGCAGGTAAAATTTTATCCGAAAGGACTTTTTTTGCTTCTTTAAAAGAAAAAGAATAAGCTTTGTCAGTATTAACTTTTAATTGATAAATGTTCTCAATCCCTTGAGAATTAAGCTCGACCCTGAGAATTTTTTGAGAGCTGGAGAAAAAAATATCGATAAAATTTTCTCGGATTCGAAAGGTTCCTGGAAGAAAATCAAAATCGTTCCTTTGATAACCTAAAAAAATTAGTTGCGAAAAAAAATCTTTTCTGCTAATTTTTTGGTTTTTTCTTATTAAAAAGGATATTCTTTTATAATCTTCTGGCGAACCCAAATTATAAATACAAGAAACCGAAGCAACGATAATGACATCAGGCCTTGAAATTAAATCTTGAACTGCTGAATGTCTTAATCTTTCGATCTTTTCATTTATCTTTGCGTCTTTTTCAATATAAGTATCGGTTAAGGGTAAATAGGCCTCGGGTTGATAATAATCATAGTAAGAGACAAAATAATGGACTGCGTTTTTAGGAAAAAATTCTTTAAATTCTTGGTAGGTCTGACTGGCTAAGGTTTTATTGGGCGAAATCACCAGAGTTGGTTTTTTTAATTGATAAACAACATCAGCCATGACCACTGTTTTTCCAGACCCAGTAACGCCTAAAAAAACCTGGTGTTTTATTCCCTTTTTTATCCCTTCGACGATTTTCTGACTCGCTTCCTTTTGACTTGGGGTCAGAGAAAAATCAAGTTTTAAATCAAACATCATTTATTTTAACAATTTTTTTAAAATATTGACAAAAAATTTTTTTAAAATAAAATTTTAAAAATATGAAAATTTTATTTTTCGAGAAGATTATTATTGCCATTATTATTAATCAACCCCCTTAAGGGGAGAAGGCTTAAATTTTAAAAAAGAAAACTTCTCCCCTTTCAAAAGGGGATTTTTTAATATCAAAAAAATGAAAAAAAGAATAGAGATTTACGACACAACATTAAGAGACGGCGCTCAACAAAAAAACATTAACTTTTCTTTAGAAGATAAAATAAAAGTAATTAAAATTCTATCGGACTTTGGTGTTGATTTTATTGAAGCCGGTTGGCCAGGTTCTAATCATAAAGATACAATTTTATTCAAAAAAATTTTTTCAAATCATTCAATCAACAAAGAAAAGATCGTTGCTTTTGGAATGACTTGTAAAAAAAATAAAAAACCAAAAGATGATATTCATTTTTGTCTTTTGTTAGGATCAAAAGCAAAGATCGTTACCATTGTGGGAAAATCTTGTGTTTTGCAAGTAAGAAATGTTTTAAATACTTCTCTAAAAGAAAATTTGCGAATGATTTTTGAGAGTATTAAATTTGCCAAAGAAAAAGGTAAAAGAGTTTTTTTTGACGCCGAACACTTTTTTGATGGTTTCAAAAGAAATCCTTCTTTTTCTCTAAAGGTTTTAAAAACTGCTCAAAAGGCTGGGGCTGAAAGAATTGTGCTCTGCGATACAAACGGCGGATCCTTGCCTTTTGAAATCAGAAAAATTGTAAAAATTGTCAAAAAAGAAATTAAAGTTCCTTTGGGTATTCATTGTCATAATGACAGCGGTTTGGCGCTGGCCAATAGTTTAGAAGCAATAAAAGCAGGTGTCTTTCAAGTTCAAGGTACGATTAATGGTTATGGAGAGAGATGCGGGAATGCTGATTTGTCTGTTTTAATTCCGACGCTTCAATTTAAATTAAAAATACCTCTTTTGGAAGAAGAAAAACTAAAAAAACTAAAAGAGCTTTCGCGCCAAATTGCTCAAATAGCCAATCAAAACCCAAACCCTTTCCAACCTTATGTTGGCGAAAATGCTTTTTTAACAAAAGCGGGGCTCCACGGTGATGGAATTCTAAAATGGAAAGAGAGTTATTTACATTGCGATCCTGAAAAAGTAGGAAATGAAATCAAATTTTCTCTTTCTGAAATCTCTGGAAAATCAATCCTTTCTCTAAAAGCAAAAGAATTGGGTTTCTTTTTTGAAAAAGAAAAAATAGAAAAGATAATCGAAGAAATCAAAAGAAACACAAAAATAGGTTTAATCTACGAAAACGCCGAGGCCTCTTTGGAATTATTTTTGGCTAAAAAAAGTAAAAAATTCTATCCCTTTTTTCAACCGATCTTTTTTGAAGTAAAAATAGTTTATAATAAAAAATTTCTAACCCAATGCAAATTAAAGATAAAAATAAAAAATAAAATTTTTTCTGCCAAAGCTTTGGGGCAAGGGCCGGTCAATGCCTTGGATAAGGCCTTAAGAAAAATTCTCAAAAAATCCTTTCCCAGGCTCTCAAAAGTAAAATTAATTGATTATAAAGTAAGGATTCTAGAAGGGGAAAGCGGTACCCAATCAGATGTCCTTGTTCTTATCGAATCCTCGGACGGAATCCATAAATGGACAACAGGCGGTATTTCTTCTAATATCATTCTTGCTAGTTTTCAAGCGCTTTCAGATTCTCTTCAATATCCCTTGTATAAAAATTTCTAATTTTTGTGTTATCATTTTAAATGATGCTGAAAGAAAGAATAAAAAAACTCTGTCCTCCTTTTTTGTTGAGTGGATACCATTTTTCTCTTTCTTTATTGAGCGCTCTCTTTTATGGCTTTCCCTCAAAAAAAATAAAAGTCGTTGGTATCACGGGTACCAATGGAAAATCAACAACTGCTTTTTTAATCTCAAAAATTCTTGAAGAAGCGGGTTTTTCTGTTGCTGTGAGTTGTTCGATTTTTTTTAAAATAAAAAACCAAGAATGGCAAAATAAAATGCGAATGACTATGCCAGGCCGTTTTTTCTTGCAATCTTTCTTAAAAAAAGCAGTAAAAGAAAAATGTCAGTATGCGATCGTTGAAGTAACATCAGAAGGAATAAAACAATACCGACACTCTTTTATCAACTTTGATTGCGCTATTTTTACCAATCTTTATCCCGAACATATTGAAGCTCATGGAAGTTTTGAAAAATACCGAAAAGCGAAAGAAAAATTGTTTGAAAAAACAAAAAACTGTCATATTCTAAACTTCGACGACAAAGAAGTTTTTCATTTTTTGAACTATCCAAGCGAAAAAAAATATCTCTATTCTTTAAAAAACGGAGAAAATTATTTTTTGGCAAGTAATGAAAAACTGATAAAAGGAAAAATTTTAAAAACAACAAAAAAAACTATTTTAATGGAAGTAAAGGGTTTAAAAATAAATTTAAAAATCCCCGGCGAATTTCAGGCCTATAACGCGATGGCAGCTATTGCTTTTGCCCTTTCTCAAAACATCCCTTTAAAGATCGCAAAAAGAGCTTTGGAAAAAATCTCTTCAGTCCCTGGTCGCATGGAAGAGGTTATTTCTTCTCCTTTTAAAGTCATTGTTGATTATGCCTTTACGCCCAATGCTTTGGAAAGCGTTTATCTTAATTTGAGAAAATATTTAAGAAAAAACGAAAAAATGATTTGTGTTCTTGGTGCTTGTGGTGGGGGTAGGGATAAATGGAAAAGACCAGTTTTGGGAAAAATCGCTCAAAAGTATTGCGAAAAGGTTATTATTACTAACGAAGATCCTTATGATGAAGACCCTTGGGAAATTATTGAACAAGTAGCCAAGGGTTGTAATAAAGCAGAAAAAATCTTGGACCGCAGAGAAGCAATTGGAAAAGCCCTAAGTTTGGCTCAAAAAAATGACATTGTGATTATTACTGGTAAAGGATGTGAACCTTCTATTTGTGTTAAAAACGGAAAAAAAATTCCTTGGGACGATCGGGTGGTGGTCAGAGAAGAATTTGAAAAATTAAAAACTAATGGAAAACAAATATAAAATTTTAAAACATCCAGCTGATTTAAAAATAAAAGTCTGGGCAAAAGATCTTAAAAAACTTTTTTCTTTGGCTCTCTTTGCTCTTTTCAAAACTATTAACGCAAAAACAGAAGGAAATTTTGTCTTTAGAAAAATAAAAGTTAAAAGCAATGATCTACCAAGTTTATTTGTTGATTTTTTAAACGAAACTCTTTGTTTGTCTCAAATAAAAAAAGAAGTTTTTTTTGATTTAAAAATAAAAAAAGCATCTTTTGAAAAAGATTTTTTCATTGAAGGACTATTAAAAGGAAAGAAAATCAAAAGCGTTGACCTTGATATCAAAGCAGTAACTTATCATCAATTAAAAATTGAAAAAAAGAAAGGCAAATGGGTCGCGGTTTTTCTCTGTGATGTTTAATAATGAAAAAAGAAGAATTTCTGTGCGAAAATTGCCAAAAAAAAGTTCCTTTTTCTGCTTTTATCGGAACAAAACATCGTAATCATTGTCCTTTTTGCCTTTGGTCAAAACATGTTGATTTTAAAGAAAGTGGAGACCGTAAATCAAAATGCCAGGGCTTAATGAAACCGATTGGCTTAACTTTAAAAAAAGAAAAAGAAAAAAAATATGAAAAAACAAAAGAAGGAGAAATAATGATTATCCATCAATGCATAAAATGCGGAAAAATCTCTCTTAATAGAATTGCCCGCGATGATAAAGAAAAAGAAATAATAAAAGTTTTTGAAAACTCAAAAAATAATATCTCTCTTTTAAAAAAACTCAAAGAAATGAATATTGACCTTCTCACAGACAAGGAAAAACTTTTTTTGCGTCTTTTTGGAAAAAAGAATCTTTAAAAGTGGTGTTTGTTGGAAAAAGTTGGAACTCATTTTCAGTAGAACCCTGACTCATTACCGCCCCGGGGCGGCAAATCGTCTTTTGTGGACCCTGGGAGACTCGAACTCCCAACCTCCGCAGTGCAAATGCGGCGTTCTACCAATTAAAACTAAGGGCCCTTTTATCTTTTATTTTAACAAAAAAGACGAAAAAATAAAAGAAAAAATGGTCTTGACAAATATTTTAAAAAAAATAAAATTTCAATAGTTAAAAAATAAAAGGTCGTATACTTTTTCAAAAAAAATGAAAAGAATTAAGAAATTTTTTCAAGAAGAAGACGAAGAGGAAGAAGAAGACTTAGAAGAAATGCCAGAAGAAGAAGAGGAAGAAGAGTAATAAATAAAGAAAAGAAAAAAAAGGGGGCAAAAAGCCCCTTTTTTGATTTTCTGAAAGATATTTTTTAAAATATAAAATTAAGATGAAAAAAAATATAAAAAAATTTTTAAAAATTTTTTCCTTTATCTTTTTCTCTTTTATCATCTTTTTTGTTTTTTTGCTTTTTTTATTTTTTAAAGATTTTCCCCGACCTGAAGATTTTAAGGAAAGAGAATTGTCGCAATCAACAAAAATTTTCGATAGAAATGGTGTTTTGCTTTATGAAATTTTTGAAGAAGAAAAAAGAACCTATGTCCCTTTAGAAAAGATACCAGATTATTTAAAAAAAGCAGTAATTTCAATCGAAGATAAAAAATTTTATCAACATCAAGGAATAGATTTAAGAGGGATTTTAAGGGCGATTCTTCTTGATTTAAAGTTGAAAAAATTAACCTTCGGAGGATCAACGATTCCCCAACAATTAATAAGGAGCACTTTTTTATTCTCAGAAAAAACATTCGCCAGAAAGACGAAAGAGGTCTTATTAGCAATTGAATTAAACAAAAAATACTCAAAAGACCAAATTCTCGAATGGTATTTAAATCAAATTCCCTTCGGGCCCAATATCTATGGCGTTCAAAGCGCTGCCCAAAATTACTTTGGAAAAAATGTTTGGGAATTAGATTTAGCTGAATCAGCAACATTGGCAGCTCTCATTAAAGCACCGAGCCTTCTCTCTCCATGGGGCAAAGAAAAAGAAAAACTATTAGAGAGAAAAAATCTCGTTATCGATGAGATGGTAAAAGATAATTTTATTTCTTTGAAAGAAGCCAAAGAGGCAAAAGAAAAAGAAATTGTTTTTTTACCACCACCCAAAATAAAAGCGCCTCATTTTTCTTTAATGATCACTTCTTTATTAGAAAAAAAATATGGAAGAGATTATTTAAACTCAAAAGGATTAAAAGTTTTTACAACGCTTGATTATCGAATACAAGAAATCGCGGAAAAAATCGTCAAAGAAAAAGGAGAAATAAATAAAAAATATAATGCTTATAATGCAGCCATGGTTGTGATTGATAATAAAACTGGAGAAATTTTAGCTTGGGTTGGCTCTCGTGATTTTTGGGCTCAAAAGGAACCTGAAAATTGTCAACCAGGAAAAAATTGTAAGTTTGAACCTCAGTTTGATATCCTTCAAACAAAAATCGGCAGACAACCAGGCTCTTCTTTTAAACCCTTTGTTTATGCTACTGCTTTTAAAAATGGTTTTGATGATAAAACAAAAGTTGTAGACGAGCCTAATTGTTTTGGTATCTGGGGAGGAAAAGAATATTGCCCTTATAATTATGATCAAAAATTCAGAGGCGAGGTTACTTTAAGGGAAGCACTGGCTCAATCTTTAAACGTGCCCTCAGTAAAGGTTTTAATGGATTTAGCTGGTTTGGAAAATTCTATTCAAACAGCAAGAGAAATGGGAATTACTACTCTAAAAGAACCTTTTGGACCTGCGATTGTTTTGGGTGGTTGGGAGGTAAATCTTTTAGAAATGACAGCTGCTTATTCTGTTTTTGCAAATAACGGAATCAAAAAAGAAATAAACACGATTAAAAAAATCGAGGACAACGAGGGAAATGTTTTAATGAAAATTGAATATAATGAAAAAAGGGTTTTACCAGAAAAGGTAGCAATATTAATCTCTGATATTCTTTCTGATAATAATGCCAGAGCGCCTATTTTTGGTTATTATTCGGTCTTATATTTTCCCTATGAAAAAGTATCGATAAAAACCGGAACCACAAACGATTTTCGCGATGCCTGGACGATTGGTTATACTCAAGATATTACTATCGGAGTTTGGGTTGGAAATAATGATAATACACCCATGAAAAATGCACCGGGTGTCAGTGTTGCTGCTCCTATTTTTAGAGAATTTTTAAATCAATACCTTCAATTAAAAAGTCTTAACAGGCATTAGAATATAAAGATAATCATCGCTCTCTTTTGGTTTTAAAACCGCGGGACCCTCATCGTTTGTTAATTGAAAAACTAAATCTGGTTGATTAATATTTAAAATACCATCGATTAAAAATTTACTATTAAAAGTAATTTTTAAATCAGAACCTTCAATTTGGCAATTAATAAAACTTTTATACTCTCCTAATTTATCGTTTTTTGTTGAAATTTCCATCTTTTTTTCTTTTCCTTTAATATTAAAAGAAATTTCATTTTCTCTACCAGTAAAAATATTAGCGCTTTTAATTTGAGACAAAAATTCCTCGCTTTTTAAAAAAATTCGTGTTTGAAATTTTTGAGGAATAATATCTTTATAATCAGGAAATTCTCCTTCGATCAAACGGGAAACAAGTAATGTTTTGGGATGATTCATCTCTTGAAAAAAACTTTCTACAAAAAGATTCTCATTTGAAAGATAAAAAACAATTTTCTCTTCTTTTGAAAAAATATTAATAATTTCTCTTGCTGTTTTTTGAGGGATGATAAATTGATAATCATTCAATAAGCGATTTTCTTTTAAAATCGTTTTTTTTGCCAAACGAAAACTATCAGTTCCAACGATTTCTATTTTATCTTTTTGGAAATTTAATAAAACGCCAGATAATTCGGGTCTTGTTGAAGAATAAGAAGGAATTTGAACAACTTGAGATAAGGCATTACAAAATAAAGATCCTTTAATTTCTAAAGTTTCTTCAGTTTTTTTAGGAAGAGGAATAATGGGAAAATCTTTTGTTTCTTGAGTAATAATTTTTGCTTCAAAATTTTTTCCTTTGATTAAAAAATTATTTTTTTCTTTTTTAAGAGTAATAATTTCATCTTTAATACTATCAATTAGATTTCCAAAAATATTAGACGGAAGACAAATTTCTCCCATTTCTTCGTTTTTTGATAATATCCAATGAATAAGACCAATTTCTAAATTGGTAGTTTTTAAAACAAGAAAACTATCTTCTGTTTTTAAAAAGATATTTTCTAAAACTGGCAGAATTGGACTTTTTGTTAATCCTTTTTCTATAATTTTGATTCCTTCTTTTAAATTATTTGTTAATAGTGATAGTAACATAGTGGAAAAAAAGTGATTTTATTAATTTTACCTTATTTTATTTCATTTTTGAATATTTTAAAAATTGTATAAAAAATGTGGAAAATTCTCTTTTTTTATTTTATCCACAAAATATCCTCTCTTTTAATGTATTAATTTCATTTTTTAAATTTTCGTTTTCTGATATTTGTTTAATGATTTTATTGCAAGCGTGCATTATTGTTGTATGGTCTTTTCCGCCAAAAATTTTTGCGATAGCGCTATAAGAAGTTTTTAATTCTTCTCTTAAGAAAAACATGGCAATCTGGCGAGGTTTTAAAAGATCTTGTCTTCGACAATTAGAAAAAAGATCTTTTTCTTTTAAACCATAAAAATCAGCGATTTCTTTAATGATCATTTTTGCGTTGATTACTTTTTTTGGTTTTTCAATTATTTTTTTTAGAACGTCTTTTACTTTATTAAAACTCATTTTTTCTTTTTTAGCGCTTAAATTAAAAATTAAAAAATTTAAAGCACCCTCGAGTTCACGAATATTTTTTTTAATATTTTGAGCGATGTATTCTAAGATTTCATCTGGAATTTCGATGTTTTTTTCTTGACATTTTGATTTTAAAATCGCCATTCGACTTTCATAATCTGGAAAAGAAATGTCAGCCATTAATCCTCCTTCGAATCGCGATTTTAATCTTTCTGCTAAAGCTGGAATTTCCCGTGGCGAACGATCAGAGGATAAAACAATTTGTCTTTGGTTTTCGTATAAAAAATTAAAAAGATAAAAAAATTCTTCTTGGGTTCTTTCTTTACCCGCTAAAAATTGAATGTCATCCACAATAAGAACGTTTGTTTGTTGCCATTTTTTCTTTAATTCATCGATGCTTTTGTTTTTGATCGCTTGAATTACTTGAGAAATAAAAACCTGGGTGGGAATATATTTTATTTCTAATTCTGGTTGGTTTTCTAAAATTTCATTTCCGATCGCTTGTAATAAATGGGTTTTTCCCAAACCAACGCTTCCATAAATAAAAAGAGGGTTATACATTTGGCCTGGTTTTTTAGTAATTGCCAGGGCAGCGGCATGGGCTAATTCATTGAAAGAACCAACAACAAAATTAGAAAAACGATATTTTGGGTTGAGGTTTGCTTTTTGTTTTTTTTGAAAGATTTCAAGATTGGGTTGTTGAAAAGAAGGGTTAGATTTTTTTTGAGGGATTTGGGACAAAGAAGTTTTTTCTTCTTTATTAATTTCAAAAAAAACATTTTCAACATCCGGGAGAATTTCTTTGAGGTTTTTTAAAATTAAATTTTTATATTTTTTTTCTAGCCATTCTTTAGTAAAGGAATTATTAACAGCGAGGACAACTTTTTTTTGATCAAAAGAAGAAATTTTGACATGCTTTAACCAGGTATTAAATTGGAAATTAGAAACTTGAAATTGAAGACGGGATAAAAGTGATTGCCAGAGCTCCTCGCGGTTCATAGAAAATTATAAACGATTTTTAAAATTAAAAACAAGGGTAAAAGCCATTTTTTGTGGAAAAATTGTGTATTTTCTGTGAATTTGATTTTTAAGAGAATTTTTTGTATAATATTTTTTATGAGCATTACTTACCGTCCCAACAAAAGAAAAAGAAAAAAAACGCATGGTTTTTTAGCGCGAAAAGGAACGAAGGTTTTGAAAAGAAGAAGAAAAAAAAGAGATGGCGTCTGATTGTTGCTTAAATAAAAAAGCAAATTTATTTTTGCTTTCTTTTAAAAAAGGTAAAAAAAGAGAAGGGAATTTTTTAAAGATGTTTTTTTTAGAAAAAAAAGATTTAAAAAAAACAAAAATTTTTCCTATCGTTCCCAAAAAAGAAGTGAAATTGGCGGTGAAAAGGAATAAAATTAAGCGTTGGATTCGTGAAGCCCTAAGGAAAAATTTGAATGAGAATTTTTTAAAAGGAGTTTTTATTGTTTTTTTAAAAAAAAATTTACAAGGTTTAAATTTTCAAAAGGTTGAAAAAGAAATTAAAAATATTTTAAAAAATGTTTAGTTTTTTCGAGGATAAATTTTTTTATTTTTTTGACCTTTTAAAAAACCATTTTGCTTTTGGCGATTTTGGTTTAGCCATTATTCTTTTTGCTTTTTTGATAAAAATCCTTTTTTTCCCCTTAGAAAAAATTGTTCAAAAAAATCAAAAAGAGATTAGTCAGATTCAAGAAGAGATAAAAAAAATCAAAAAAGAAAATCCAAAAGATTTAAAATTGCAACAGGAAAAAATTATCGCTCTTTTTCAAGAAAGAAAAATAAACCCTTTTTTAGGAACCCTGCCTTTATTTTTACAATTGCCTATTTTTGTTTTTATTTATCAATTGGTAAAAAAGGAAATCTTAATTAATAACGGAAACTATTTGTTTTTAGGATTCTTAAACCTTTCTTCTCCTTATCCGCCATTGGCTTTTTTAGTTTCAGTTTTTCAACTCTTTTTTCAAAAAACATCTTTATCTTTTGAAAAAAATTTTTTTCAAAATTTCGCGAGTTATTTGTTTCCTATTTTAACCTTTTTAATTTTGGTTCAATTGCCTGCTGGTTTTTTGATTTATATTTTTTCCAATTCTACTTTTTCTTTGATATTTCAAAGATTTTATAAAAAATGAATCCAGAAGAGGAAATTAAAAAAATTATTAATCAGTTTTTTGAAAAGATGGGAATAAAGATCGAGTTTGAGAGCGTTGAAAAGAAAGATTCGGTTTTTTTTGTTAATCTGAGATCGAATGAAAATGAGGTTTTGTTGGGAAAAGACGGCGAGACATTAAACAAGATTCAAAAAATTTTAAACGCGATTATTAAAAGAAAGGTTGATGAACAAATTTTTTTAGAATTGGATATTTCAGGTTATAAAAAAAGAAAGACAGAGTATTTAGAGGAACTGGCAAAAAATTTGGCTGATGAAGTAATTTTAACAAAAAAAGAAAAGATTTTACCTCCAATGTCTGCAAAAGAAAGGCGGATTATCCATTTAATTTTATCCCAGAGAAAGGATGTGAAGAGTGAAAGTTTTGGCCAAGAACCTGAAAGAAGAGTAATTATTAAACCTGTTTAAGGAGGTTGAAGTCCTAAAAGCGTTAAAAAACTATAAGAAGTTAAGGCAACAGCCAGTCCCAAAATTGCATCAACGATCATATTTTTTGCTTCACTAACTTGGACAATTTCTCCAATAGAAAAGAGATAAGTAATACCACCCCAGATAATTCTTAAAATTGAGATAACGATTGTTAAACGAATAACAAACATATAAATAGTGTTCAAAAAAGACAAAAATTGTTGTATTTGAGCAAAACAAGAATAAAAAAGAAAAAAATTAAAGAAAAATATAAAAAAATAAAAAAGTTTTTTATTCATATTTTTTCTTTTTTAATTTAGCGATTTCTGATGGCGAAGAAGTGATAATTTGGTCTTCTAAATAAGAAGCAACAACAGAAATCGTCGTATGATTGTCTCCAGCAAAAAAGAGTCCTTCGCCTACTGTTGTTTCGAGTAGCATATTTTTTTCTGCTTCGGTTAAGGCAAAGGCCTTTTGAAGGATATCGATAGCTACTGGTTTTTGCTTAAAAAGACAAGTTAAGGCAGAGTTTGTTAAAATAGACCTTCCATAATCTGACCTTAAAAAATCTTCAACATCTTGGGTAATCGTTGTGACGCCCAACCAATATTTTCTCGCTCTTTTAACGAGGCCAAAGAGAAAAGAAGCAGAATCTTCGTTTTTCATCAACCACCAAGCTTCATCGATTACCAGAATTCTTTTTTTTAATTCTTCTCTGATTTTTGCCCAGATGTATCGCATAATAATATAAATGGCAATAGGCCTTAAGTTTTCTTCCATGTTTCTGATTCCAAAGACAATCAAGCGATTATCCAAGGAAACGTTTGTGTAATTGTTAAAAAAATTAGCGAAAGAACCTTCAGTGAATTTTTTTAATTTTCTAGCCAAAGATTCAGCGCCCTCAGTACTTTCTAAAACACTGACAAAATCTTCCATTAAAGGTACTTTTTGGGGCCAGGTTTTGGGATCTGATTCAGGGGTAATATCTTTAATGGCATAGGTTTCTCTTAGGGCTCGATCACACAAGGCATCTTCTTCAGGCGTCAATCCTCCGAGCATAATTCTTAAAAGTCCCACAAGGTTTACAATATTAGCCCTTAAAACTTCTTCTGGCGTTTCTTCTTCTTTGGGTAAGGGAATATCAAAAGGATTAAGATGATGAGGTGAGGAAAGAGAGATATTTAAAAAAGTGCCGTCGATTGATTGAGCCAATCTTTCATATTCGTTTTCTGGATCGATGATTAAAAAGTCAACGCCGAGCATCATGTTTCTTAAAATTTCCATTTTGGCAAAATAACTTTTTCCTGAACCTGAAGTTCCGAAAATAACCATATTTGCGTTTTCAAGCGAGAAGCGATCGAATAAAATTAGAGAATTATTTTGGCTGTTAATACCGTAAAGAATACCTTCGTTTGAGGTGATATCCAAAGAAACAAAAGGAAAGACAGTTGTCAGGGCCTCGGTATTCAAGGGTTCGTTAATATATATTTTATCCAAACCAACAGGCAAACAGGAAAGAAAAGCTTCTTTTTGTTGAAAAGTAGCTTTTTTTAGATAGATTAATTTTGTTTCAAAGATAGAGCGAACAACATTTTCTAGATTTTTTAACTCTTCTTCCAAAGAAGCATAGAGTCCCAGGTATATTCCTACATGGAAGATTTTTTCTTCACCAACAGTGAGTTTATCTCTTAATTTTTCAATATCGCGTTGAGCGGTTTCTAATTCAGGATCTCTGACTTTTAATTTTTCTTGCCTTTCTAAAATTTCTGCTTGAACCTCTGTTAGTTTTCTTAAGAGTTTTTTAAGATAAAGAGCGGTACTCACAGGATGAATATGGAGCGAAATATCGAAATTTGTCGGCAAAAAAATCATCTGAGCTAGCCAAGCAGGATGAAGATAACGAGGATAAGTGTAAATAAAATAACCGCGAAAATATTTTTCGTCAATTTTGAGATAATTGGGAGTAAGCAAAATTGCTGAGGGCGAGATTAAATCCTGTAAAGTAGGTTCTAAGTCTGGTTCATATTCTTCTTCTTTTTTTGATTTTTTTTCTTTTTTTAAAAAAGGAAAAACCATGTTTTTATGTAATATGAGGCGGGATCGCTGGCAAAAAGCCAATTTCCGCTTCATTTTGGTGATAAATCGACCAAAAAAGTTCGATTAATTCCTTTGTCGTTAATTCCTTTACTTTTAAACCGCATTTTGAAAGCCCAAAAGCAACAAATTCTGCTCTTTCTTGAAGCTGTTTTTTCCCTCTTTCAAATTCCAAAGGGTCGATTTTTACTTCTTTTATTGGTGCTGTTTTTATTGCTTCAATGCTTGTAAAATAAAAAGGAACGATAACAAAAAAATTTTTTTCCATAATTTCTCCTGTCATCACTAAATTGTTAATAAAGTTTTCATACTCTCTTAATTGAAGTAATAAAAGTTCGTTTGTCTGTTTTTCTTCTAATTCTTTTAATTTTTTTAAATAAGAAATAATATTCATTTTTCTCGAAGAGACACAAATTTGGATAGAAAACTCAAGAGAGTTTAAAAAATTATGAAAATTGTAAAGAATGGCATCTTGTTCTTCTTGTGATTTCAGAAAAAAGTTAACAGCAGAAACTTTTAAGACCTTTCTCAAACTATTATCTTTTAAAATTAAAGTGTTATTTTTGATATCTTTTACGTCTAAAAATTGAAAAATATCTCTTTCGTTTTTCATTTTTTTTGAAATTTTCTTTCTTTTTCTTCAAAAAGGTTTTTGGATGACCATAAATAAACCTTTTTTTGGAAAGAAAATAAAAAAACTCTAAAAAAATACTCTATAATGTTAACATCATCAATTTTAACAAAACCAAGGAGAATAACAATGGGCGCAACAACGATAATTGCCCAGATTAAATATTGGGGATAAAGAAATTTGACGATGGCCACAATTCCTCCACCAAAACCTATAATCACTGTCTGACGAAAAGTAAAGGGCCCTAAAATTCTTGCTTCTCTTTCTATGAATTTTGGGACGATCGCAGGTTGCATTCTTTATTTTATAATGGTTCACGATAAGGGTCAAGTTTTTTCTCCTCGGGTTTTTTTTCTTCAAGAGAATTTTTTTCAGCAATTTCGTTTGTTTGAACAAAAATTTTTTCTTTTATTTCTCCGGCAATCTTTTCTGCTTGTTGGGTAGTGATTTTTAATTTGTTTCTCAAAAGAGGAACAAGGTTTTCAATTTTTTCTTTTCCTTCTTGAATATCGAGAATGATTTTTTTTATCTTAAAAAAAGGAAAAGAATTGATATAAAAAAGCCTTTCTTCTAAAGATTGACTTTTTTTAAAAAATTCAATTGTTTCCTCTGCAAAAAAATCGAATACTGGAAGATTATTGTCTTTAACAATTTTATCCAATTCTTCTAACCATCTTTTGTTAAGCTGCATAATTTTATGAAATTTTTATTTTAAAAAATCGGTTAGGTGTTTTTTATCATTTCATTCCAAAGTTCTTGTAGGTTTTGTTTTTCTTTATCAGATTTAGTTAAAATATCTTGGGGATTATTTCTAGCTAATTCAGAATGTAATTCTCTTAAGGCTCCGGAAGGGTCTTGCTCTATGTCAACAGTGATACGGGGGCTAATTTTGAATTTCTCTCTTAAAGTTAATTCAATTATTTTTGCTTTTTGAGCTTTATTACCCTGTTGGAGAATGTTGCTTATATCCTGATCATTCAAAATATCAAAAATTCCCTCTAATTCTCCAATTGGCAATTGAGTCAAAGTTTCTTGTTCCCTAGCCTGTGTTGCTGCATAACTTTTATCAAAACCAAAGTAGGGTGCCAAACTGGGTGCTTTAGCAACAAGTCTTTTAATAAAATCCAAATCTTCTGGCCTTTGCTGAGGATTTAAATCAATAACTGGTAATGCCTTTCTAATACCTTTAATTTCTTCAGAAGTTAGAGCTTGCGGATTTTCTACTAGTGTCTTTGCTGCTGCTGCTTTTTCTAAATTTGTTGCCTTTTTGAATTCCGATTTATCTGTAAGCAAAGAAGAAGCTGATTTTCTTAGAATTTTATCTTCTTCATAAGTTGGCTTTTGCCCCAAACCGCCTTTGTTTTCATCTGTGACCAAGCGCATATAAGCTCCGAATTTTTGAGCGAATGATTTTTCTGGGTTTTGAAGAACCTCTTTCACTTGAGTTTCGTCGTATCTTTGATATGCCGAAGAACCTATATTAAGCTTCTTTTTTTCATGTGTTTCTAATTCGTCTAACTTAGCTTTTGGCCTCTGAACCATTCCTTTAAATGTTGCAGTTTTACCTTTTCTTGCTAAGTAGCGCGCAACGCCGCCACCAATGCCTGCGCCTGCAATTATTCCTAAAGGACCAGCTATCATTCCTAGTGTAGCTCCAGCAAGGGCTCCTACTCCTGTTATTCCAGCAGTCGTTAGCGTGCTCCCTATTTGTTTTATTCCTTCTTTAGTCGTCGCTTTTTTTACAGCAGATTCAGTGCCTTTTTTTATTTTTTCAGATCGCGAAATAGCGCCTTGAGCTAACTTTTGAGCTCTGGCACCACCCAAAAGAGATAAACCTCTGGCACCAACAGAAGATAAGTTGGTGATAGCACTAGATAAACTACTCATACCAAGACCACTTGCTAAACCAGCAGTTAGACCGCCGCCAAGAGCAAGAGCACTAGCACCTATTCCTGCAGTAAGACCCGCAAGACCAGTAAAACCAATGAGACCACTTGTTAAACCACCCACAATAGCTGCTATTTGCTCTTTTATTTGTGCTTTAACCTCGCCAAAAGCTAAGGCATAGAAGATAAAGAGAACAACAACCGGTATTAATGGTACTAAACTTGCTAAAAGTTTGTTAATTCCTCTTGCCAAGTATTCACTTTTTTCAAATCCGTCGCTGTTTTTTGTAGACGTGGCTATATTTTCGAGAAAATTTTTTACAGCATTTGGTAGCCCAGACCTTTCAATCGCAGGTTCTAAATGATCGCCCATATAAAAGATAAAACACATAGGCACAATTAAAAAAGACCAAACTAAAAGCATGTGAAGCCATTTATCCCATTTAAAAAAACCAGGAAAAACTACTTTATAAACTCTGCTGTTTTCAAAAATAATTGTTGAAAAGGCAATGGGCGCAATTACAGCTAAGATCCAAAGAATGAGTATACGGATAAAACCGTATAAAGCGAAATAAATAAGAATAGAGGTTAAAGTAAAAAAAATAGTAAAGAATATAAATAGAAAAATACAAATCGCAATCATCACAATAAAATTGTCGAGAAAGTATTTATAAAAATAACTATCCCTAGTGATAAAATAATCAGTAGCCACAGCAGGAATAGAAGATAGAGTTATTGGTAATGTTGTTTTGCTTCCTTCTCTTCCTCCGTAAGGTACTTCTATATCTACTATTGATCTTTGGTTTTGGTAATTCCATATCTGTGAAATTATATAAACACTTTTGAGATGTTCCTGTCCTTCTTGATCTTTCTGTGTTTCTGTTAAGTAGTCAAAAAAAGGTTTAGCGATTTTGTTTGAAGTATCAGCAGCTAAGATAACAAGCCAATGGCTATAATTTACCAAAATAGCCAAGGCAATTAGTTTACCAAAATGTTTTTTAATATGATATTCTTGCAACCCAGCAGCAGTGGCGAAACCAACAAAAACACCAGCTAATAAAACAAGGGCGTTTCCCACAGTTTTTGAAAAATTCCAAAGTTCACCAACACCTTCAATATTTTCAGGGTTTAATAAGTTACTTTGAAAACTGACCGAAAGAGTCATTACAAAAACAGCTGAAACAATATCGCCTAAAAAAGCTACGAGCCAAACCAAAATCCAAAAAAAGATAATGATTATAAGAAAAATAAATCTTACTGGTAAACTGGCTACATACAAAAATAGACATAAAAGAAGATCACGAAGTTTTTTAATAGCACCCGGGACACCACCCCACCCCCCAGAGCTATATTCTTCTGAATTGGGATCCATGTGGCAGAAGTTTAGTAAAAAAGAGTCTTCATTTCCTACTGGTAGTGGCGGTATATCTCGAACATTTGTTGCTATTTGTTCTGTTTGTTGCGCTTGAGAAAAATAAGGTGTTAAGAAAGATAGAAAAAAAACAAAAACCAGAAAAAAGAAAAGAAATTTTTTTCGCGATGACATTATTCTATTTTAGCAAAAAAAGAAAAGGCGTCAAGGTTTTAAGTTTCGAGAATCAGAAGTAAGAATAAAAAAGAAAATTTTAATTTTTTATTGAAAGAATAATATTTTTTTTCAATTTGATTTTTTTCTCTTTTTTATGTATAATTTTTAATCATAATGAAAAAAGGAATTATCAGAAATTTTTTCTTCTTTTTAGTTTTTGCTATTTTTTCTTTTTTCGCTTTTAAAAAGCCGTTTTCTTTTTTTAAAAAAGGAAACGATTATTATTTTTTCCAATCTTCTTTTTTTGATCCTTTTTTAAATCCGAGCTGGGCTCTTGATAATGGTTTTTTAGTTTCTTATTTTCCTTTTACCTCGGTCGAAGCAAAGGTTTTTGCTCAAAAAGAAAGAGAAATAATCGAAGAATACACAGTCCAGGAAGGAGATACTGTTGCTTCAATCGCTGAAAAATTCAACGTTTCTTTGGAAACGATTTTACAAACCAATCAACTGGAAAGAGGAGCGAAATTAAAACCAGGTCAAAAACTCATTATCCTTCCTTATTCTGGGCTTTTGCATTTAGTAAAAAAAGGAGAAACCTTAGAGAGTATCGCTAAATATTACAAAATTAAAAAAGAAGATATTTTGTTTTTAAACGAAGAAATAGAAAAAGAAGTCGTTGCTGGCGATATTTTATTCATTCCTTTAACTCATTTTCCGGAAAAAGAAAAGACAACCTTTGTTTTTACAAAAGAGATTCCTTTAATTTGTCCCATTGCCTCACCGTGTCGAAAAACTCAGGGTTTGCATTTTTTTAACGCTGTTGACCTTTCCAACGGTCAATGCGGAGAAAATGTTTTTGCCAGCCAGAGCGGTGTTGTTCAAAAAACAGGTTTTGATAAAAAAGCAGGAAATTATATCCGAATTTTACACGATCAAACCATCGTTACTTTTTATGGCCACTTGTCAAAAATTTATGTTCAAGAAGGGCAAAGGGTAAATCAAGGAGAAATCATTGGTCTTACTGGAAGAACGGGTTTGGCCACGGGTTGTCATTTACATTTTGAAGTCAGAGGCGCCAAAAATCCTTTTTAAATTTTTTCAACCTCCTCTTTTTTTCTAAAGGAAAGGGCTTCGCAAACCTCTTCAAAAGAGATTTTTTCTTTTTCTTTAAGGTCAGCGATCGTCCGGCTTATTTTTAATACTTTGTAATAACCGCGAACAGAAATCTTTCCGCTATCAACATATTCTTTTAAAAGGTCTTTCGAATCTTTATCGATCTGACAATACTTTTTTATTTCCTTTAATTCCATTTCACCGTTAGTAAGAATGCCTTCTTTTTTTAATCTCTCTTTTTGAATTAACCTTGCCTTTTTCACCCTCTCCCTGATTTTTTCTGTTAAATTTTCTTCTTCTTTCTCAATTTTTTCAAACCGGACTCTCGGCACAAAAACAAAAAGGTCGATTCTATCGATCAAGGGACCTTGGAGTTTTCTTTGATATTTTTGAATTTGAGAGAGCGAACATTTGCAAGCAATCTCTTTGTCTCCCCAATAACCACAAGGGCAGGGATTGGCTGCGGCCACCAAAATAAATTTTGCTGGTAATGACAAAACATTTTTTGACCTTAAAATTGTAATCTTGCCTTGCTCTAAAGGTTCTCTCAGAGATTCCAAAACATCGCGTCGGAATTCTGGTAATTCGTCTAAAAATAAAACTCCTCGATGAGAAAAGGTAATTTCGCCGGGCCGTGGCGGATTGCCACCGCCCACAATAGCAGAGAAAGAAGAGGTATGATGGGGATTGCGAAAAGGCGGTTCTCGAATCAAAGGATCTTTTTCATCGGTCAGTCCCGCAATACTGTAAATTTTTGTTAATTCAAAAGATTCTTCTTGTGTTAATTCCGGCAGGATTGAGCAGATGGCTTTGGCCAACAATGATTTTCCGACACCCGGCGGTCCCAGAAAGAGAAGATGATGAAAACCAGCAGCTGAAATTTCTAAAGCTCTTTTGGCAATTTCTTGGCCGTGGATAAGATCAAGGTCATTCTTTCTTTTTTTCTCTTCTTTCTCTTCTTGCCAGAGAGAGGGTTGAATTTCCTTTTTCTTTGTTAAATAAAGAACCGCCTCTTTTAAATTTTCAACGCCAATGACTTTTATCCCTTTGATTAAACTTGCTTCTCTTGCGTTTTCTTTGGGAAGGATAATTTGTAAAAACCCTTCTTTTTTTGCGTGGAGAGCAAAAGCCAAAGCGCCCTTAATTCTTCTTAATTTTCCTTCAAGAGATAATTCTCCTAAAAACAATGTGTTTTTTGTTTCAAAAAAAGTTTGTTTTGAAGCCAAAAGATAACTCAAGGCAATAGGCAGGTCAAAGAAATTCCCTTCCTTTTTAAGGTCAGCTGGTGCCAAAGAAACAATGATTCTTTGAGGATGTTGTTCGGGAGAAATGAAATTTGAATTTTTCAGAGCAATACAAACTCGCGAGCTTGCCTCTTGAACGCTTTTTTCTGCCAAACCAACGATTTGAAAGGTTCGAAGCCCAAAAGAAACTTCAGTTTCAATTTCAATCGTTTTCGTTTCAAAACCAAAAAGACCCGCAGAAAAAACCTTGCTTATCATTTTGTTTTTAAAATAACAAAAATAATAACAGCAACAATTAAAAAAACAAGGATGATCCTAAAAATAACAGAAAGAATTTTGTCCAATTTCGCTTTCTTTTTCTCAAAGGGTTCTTTAGGGGTTGGGGTTTTAATTTCTGTTGTCGCTTTTTCTTTTTTTGGAAATTCTTCTTGAGGTTTTTTGATCTTTTGTAAAAAAGAAGAAGGAGGCAGAGGAATTTCGACAACTTCTTCTTTCTTTCCTTTTTCTTTTTCCAATTCTGTTTTTAAAAGAGAGATTTCTTTTTCTTTTTCAGCTAAATTTGCCTCTATTTCTTTTAATTGATTGTTGATTGATGTTATTTTTTCTTCGATCTCTTTTTGAGAAAGAAATTCTTTTTCTTCTAAAAATGGTTTCGTTCTTTGAGGATCTTGGAGCAAAATTTCTATTTCTTTCAACCTTTCCTCTTTTTTTCTCTTTTCAATCTTTATTTTCAAAAATTTATCTTTTAATTCTTTTGCTTCTTTTTCTTTGTTGTATTTTTCTTTTTCTTGGGCCCATCTTGTTTTTTCGATTTCTTGTCTTTTTTGAGTTAACTCCCATTTTTTGAGCATCAATTCTTTTTTTTGTTCAAGAGGAGTTTCTTTTTCTTTCTCCTCGATTTCAGAAAGCTGTCTTTCGATTTCGTTTTCTTGTAAGGTGGTTTGGGCTAATTTCATTGCGATTTCTTTTAGCAAGGATTCAAATTCTTTTAATTTTCTTTCAGTTTCTTTTTCTTCTTTAAAGTCTGAAACCTCTTTTAAAATTTTTTCTTTTTCTGACATTAACAATATCCCCTCTTTCCTTTTTAAGACAGCAGAAAGTTGGTTCTCGATTTCTTCTTTCTCTTTTAAAAATTTATCTTTTTCTTTAGACAACAATTCCTTTCGGTTTTTTATCTCTTCTATTTTTTGTAAAAGGTCAAAGATTTCAATTTCAATTTTTTTAATTTCTTCCTCGACTTCTTGCCTCTCTTTTTCATATCCTTCCCTTTCAAAAAATTCTTTCGCTCCTTTTTCTTTTTTTTCAATCTCTGATCTTTTTGCTTTTAGAACAGCAATTTTCTTTTCTAAAGGAAGGATGTATTGATTTTTGATTTCGTTTTCTTCTTCTTGATATTTTTTTTCTTGGATTGAAAGAAAATTTAATTCATTCCTTTTTTTGATCAATTTTTCTTGCAAGGTTAATTCTTGTTCTTCAAGAAAATTTTTTTCTTTCTGTAAATCAAAGTTTTGGGATAGTTTTTCGATTTTTTCTTTGTATTCTTTTTTTTCTTTTTCAAGACGATTCTTATTTTCCTCTAATAATCTCTTTTCAATTTCCAAAAAAGAAATCTTCTTTTCCAAGGATTCAATTTTTTCTTTTTGTCCAGGAATAATATAACTTTCTTCTGATAAAGGCGAAACTTCTTTTGCTTCTTTTTTGCTCTTTTCTATATCATCTGCCATGACCCTGATTTTTAGCAGGGGAAGAAAATTTGTTTTTTCCATTTTTTTATTATTTTTTAAGGCCTAAATTTATTCTACCTAATTCATCAATGGCCAAAACCCTTACTGGAATGATTTGTCCTACTTTAAAATTCTGGGGGATATTATTGATTCCTATTCTTTTTAGGCTTGAAATATGCAATAAACCATCTTGGCCTGGCAAGATTTCAACCAAAACTCCAAAGGGAAAGAGTTTTTTGATTTTTCCATAAAAAACTTCACCAGGTTCAATTTTCCTGGTGATGTTTTTGATCCAATTGATCGCCTTTTCTCCTGCTTTTTCATCTTCAGTAGTGACAAAAATTTTTCCCGAGGGTTCAATGTCAATGACGACCCCGCATTCTTCGATAATTTCATTAATCATTTTTCCGCCAGGACCAATGACATCGCGAATTTTTTCAGGATCGATTTGAATGACAAAAACGCGCGGAGCAAAAGGCGAAAGATTCTTTTTTTCTTTTAACGTTTTTTCCATTGTTTCTAAAATTTCATTCAAAACCGATTTGCTCTTTGTCAGGATTTCTTTAAAGATTTCTTCTTCAATGCCCTCAATTTTGACATCCATTTGAATGGCTGTAATTCCTTTTTTGGTGCCAGCGATTTTAAAATCCATATTACCAAAATGGTCTTCGGGCCCTTGAATATCAGTTAAAATTTTGTATTTTTCTCCTTTCTTAACTAAACCAAAAGCAATACCAGCGACCATCCTTTCTAAAGGAACGCCAGCATCCCATAAGGCCAAGGAAGAAGAACAGACCGAAGCCATTGAAGTGGAACCGTTTGAGGAAAGGACTTCAGAAACAACCCTAATGGTGTAGGGAAAATCTTCAAAATCCGGGATCAAGGGTAATAGCGCTCTTTCAGCTAACATGCCATGTCCGATTTCTCTCCTTGAGGGTGCTTTAACGGGTTGGGTTTCGCCAGCGCAATAGGGTGGAAAATTGTAGTGATGCAAAAACCTCTTTTTTCCCGAAATCTCCATTCCTTCGAGTAATTGGACATCGCTGGGCGCTCCTAAAGTGACGATCGAAAGAACTCGTGTTTGACCCCGAGAAAAGAGAGCAGAGCCATGGGTCCGAGGTAGAACATTGACCTGGCTTGAAATTTTCCTTATTTGATCTGGTTTTCGACCATCTGGTCTTTTGTCCTCGTTTAAAATTTTTTCTTCTAAAAGATTTTTTAATTCTTCGTCAATTAAATTTTCAAAAAAAGGGATTTTTTCTTGGGGAATGTTAAAAGTTAAAAAAAATTCTTTTTTGACGCTTTCGATTTTTTCCGTTCTCTCTTCTTTTTTTTCTTGGAAAAAGGCCTCTTTTAATTTTTCCCTCAAAAAATCTTCCATTTCTTTTTCGATCTTTTCATTTTCCGAGAAATCTTTTTCAATCAAGATTTTTTTCTGAGAAATTTTCTCCCCTTCCTTTATCTGAAACTCGATTAATTCTTCAAGGTAGGGTTTGGCAAAGAGAAAGGCTTCAAAAATTTCAGACCTTTTTCTTTCATAAAAACTGCCGTCGATCATATTTAAAAGAATCTTGCCATTTTTTTTGACTGCAGAAAAGATAACATCGATTTGAGATTTCTCTCTCTCTTTGTAAGTTGGATTGATGATAAATTGGTTTTCTATTTTGCCAACTCGCAGAGCAGCAATCGGTCCTTGCCAAGGAATGTCAGAAACAAGAAGACCAAAAGATGTGGCGAACAGAGATAAAACATCAGGGTCGTTTTCTCCGTCCCAGGATAAAACCGTGTTGATAATCTGGATTTCTCTCTTGAGTTTTTTGGGAAAAAGAGGCCGGATCGCTCTATCAATCATTCGAGCAGCCCAAATGGCTTCATCAGAGGGTCTTGCCTCGCGACGGATAAAACGAGAACCTTTAATTTTTCCCGCAGCATAATATTTTTCTTCGTATTCTACTTTTAAAGGAAGATAATCAAATTGCAAACTCTCATTTTTTGACATTACTCCTGTGGCCAGAACCATTGAGCGACCCATCGTTGCTGACAAAGAAAAGTTTGCTTGTTCCGCCCAATGGTTAAAATGAAAAACGATTTCTTTCCCAAAAATTTCCTTTTTTAAAATTATCTCTTTTTTTGTTCCTTCCATAGGATTTATTTTTTGATCGGGAATAAAAACTTGTGCGCCTTTTTTTCAATATCGAAAAATTCATCAGCGATTATTTTTAATTTTGAAGAACAGGTTGATCCAATGGCAACGACCTCAACTCTTTTTCCTTGGTACTGCAAATATTCAACCAGAGGAACAAAATCTCCGTCTCCAGTAACCAAAACAATAGTATCAACACTGGGAGCGATTTTCATTACGTCGATTGTCATTCCGACATCCCAATTTCCTTTTTTAAAACCCGAGGAATATTCTTGGAGTTCTTTGATTCGAAGTTCAATACCTAATTTTTTAAGAGCGGTAAAAAAATTCTTTTCTTCACCGCTTTTGCTTTTTAATCCGTAAGCCAGAGCCCGGACCAGTTTCCTTTTTTGGACGATTTCAAAGATGAGTTCTCCAAAATTGATCCTTGATTGATAGAGGTTTTTGGCTGAATGATAAAGGTTGGCAATATCGATAAAAATAGCAATCCTTTGAGTGGCAAAATTAAGCTTCATTTTTTTCTTTCAAAAATTCCAGCGTTTTTTGATAAAGTTCTGGTTCTTTTCTTTGTAAATATTTCAAGAGTTTTTTTCTTTTTCCCAAAAGATTGATTAAACCCCTTTTTGAGCTTTTATCTTTTTTATGAATTTTTAAATGGTCGGATAATTTTTCAATCCTTTTTGTTAAAAGGAGAACTTGAAAAAGAGTCGAGCCTGTCTCTTTTTCTGTTAATCCTAATTTATTTAAGATTTCTTTTTTTTCTTCTTTTGTTAACATATTTTTCTTTTATATTTTACCGAAAAAAAACAAAAAAGTAAAGCCAAAAGGCCCAATTTCTTAAAAAACGAAAAATTCTTTTTATTGCTCTTGTTTTTCTAAATAGAGGCTGATAAACACCAAGAGGATCGTTAAAAAGAGAGCGTAAAACGATTTTAACAAAAGATTGTTTTTGGGAAAAGGAAAAAGATAAACGATCGTTGATTGAATCAATTCATTCCAGGCAAGAGCAGTGATTAACCCAAAGGCATTTAAAACATACTGAAAGGTCTTTTTTCTTACTTCTTTTTTAATCCTTTCAGAGTGAGATTTGATTCTTTTGAGATCGTTTTTCGCAATCATTCTTTGAAGAGACCTAAATCTTTTCTAAAATTTCTTTTAAGATTTTTTTCAATTCCTTGAGTTCTTTTTTTCCTTTTTCTGTTGTCAAAAAAGCGCTTTTTCCAAGATATTTTTCTTTTTTCAAGTAACCGTCTTTTTTCAATAAAAAGAGTACCCTTTTCGTTAAAAACAAAGGAGGCAGAAAGCCAAACTTTTCAAAAATCATTTCTCTTGCTTTTTCATCAGGAATTTCTTGATCCTTGGCCAAAGTCAAAAGATAAATCCACAAGTTTTCTTCAGTAATAAATTTTTTTGCCCTTTCTATTGGTTTCATTTTTTATCTTTCTCTTTTTCCTTGGATGAATTCTTCGACCATCTCTCTGGCTTTTTCATCCGGGAATTGTTGGGGCGGATGTTTCATTAAATAAGCAGAAGCGGAAATTAAAGGACCGCTAATTTGTCTATCCAAAGCCAATTTTGCCAATCTTATAGTATCGATAACACAGCCAGCGGAATTTGGCGAATCTTCAACAGATAACCTTAATTCGAGTTCCACAGGTACATTACCAAATTCTCTGCCTTCGATTCGAATGAAACAAATTTTATTGTCTTTTAAAAAAGGAATCCAATCTGAAGGACCAATGTGCAAATTATCGTAGCTTAATTTCTTGAGCAAAACTGCTTCCACTGCCTCGCTTTTTGAGATTTTTTTCGATTTCAACCTTTTTCTTTCCAACATATTAAGGAAATCAGTGTTACCTCCGAAATTCAATTGATAGGACCTGTCAATAATGACACCCCTTTGAGAGAAAAGATGGCACAAGGTTCGATGAGTGATCGTTGCTCCAACCTGGGCTTTAATATCATCTCCAATACAAGGCAGGCCTTTTTTTTCGAATTTTTTTGACCAATTTTTATCCGAGACAATAAAAACAGGCATACAATTGACAAAAGCAACGCCTGCTTTCAAAGCACAATTTGCGTAATATTCAACTGCTTTTTGAGAGCCAACGGGTAAATAATTGAGAAGAATTTCAGCTCCTGATTTTTTTAATTCCTTAACAACATCAACAGGTTTTGCTTTAGCAATGACAAACGTTTGGTGTTCTGGATAATCTTTCATATGAGACGCGACACCATCTAAAACCGGTCCCATTTTTACTTTGACGCCCAATTTTGGAATTTCCTTTTGAAAAATTTTTGTGCAATTGGGAAGAGCAAAAATCGCTTCAGACAGATCTTTTCCAACTTTCCTTTTGTCAACATCAAAAGCAGCGACAAATTTAATGTCAGAAATTTTGTAATCTCCCAAGACATTATGCATCAATCCCGGGACCAGATCATCGTTTGAAGAAACCTTTCGATAATAAAAAACGCCTTGAATTAGGGAAGAAGCGCAATTGCCCACGCCAGCAATCGCAACCCTTATTTCTTTTTTCATTTTTTTATTTTTTTTGTTTTTATTTTCATGACCTTTACGATTATAAAATATTTTACCATGGTAAAATATCTTGTCAAGGCCTTGAAAATAACATTTTTTTAAAAAATGTTAAAATAATAGTGAAATGGAGCCGATCGAGAGATTAAAAAAATTAAACACCATTGAAAATCTTTGGTTTTATATCCTCTTGATTTTAAAAGAAGGACCCCATTATGGTTGGGAGATGCCCAAATTGATCGAAAAAAAATTCGGTTTTAAACCAGGCAGGATTACTCCCTATCGGGTTTTATATCAACTTTCCTTTCAGGGTTTTGTCCAGGGCAAAATAAAAGAAAGAAAGAGAGTTTATCAAATTACTCAAAAAGGAGAAGAACAATTGAAAGAAGCAAGAAATTTTTACAAAGAGATTTTAAAGAAAATGGAAAAATGAAAAAGAAAAAGAATAAAGAGAAAAAAATCAAAATTGGCCAGATACGCTTACCCTTAAAATTAGCCACTGAGATTCAGACAATCGTTAATCATTATTTTTTTACCAAGGGGTTGAAAATGAGAGATATTAAAGAGAGGTCAAAAAAAAGAGAAATTATTTATTCGCGTCATGTGCGCTCAGCCAAGCAATTGTTGGAATTGGCTGGTTCTTTAAAAAAAGCGCTTTGGGCTATCGACCGCATTGCTGAATGGGCAAAATCGCGAAATTTGGACTATACTATAGAAACTGTTTTAAAAAGATGGTTGGAACTCGATCGTTTAAAGCCGAAGGAAATTGTCAAAAAACCTTATTTTAAAGGAAACCCCATGGTTTGGTCAGAAACCAAGAAAAAATGGTATGTTATCGATCAATACGGCAATTGGCTTGAGTTCGCTGGAAAAGAATCAGAAATTGAATGGAAAAGAGTTGAATAGTTTAACCTATTTTGCTATAATATTTTTATTCTCAAAAATATGCTTTCTTATTTTGATTTAAGAAAAGGAACAATCTTTCTTTATCAGGGAGTGCCTCACGAGGTTTTGGATTTTTTACAGATGAAAAAAGCTCAGAGAGAGGGCATTGGTCAGACAAAGTTGAAAAACTTAATTACCGGCCAGATTATCTTTAAAAACTTTCATCAAAACGAAGAGTTTGAAGAGGCAGAAATCGAAAAAGTAAAAGTTAAATTTCTTTATTCCAAAAGAAATATTTTTTATTTTTGTTTAGTTGACAATCCCTCTTTCCGTTTTGAATTAAAAGAAGAGCAAATCGGGGAAAGCGCCAAATTTTTGATACCCAATTTAATTTTAGAGGGCATTCGATGGGAAGAAAAAATCATTAATGTGATATTGCCCATTAAGGTTCAGTTAAGAGTTAAAGAGGCGCCGCCGGGTGTTAAGGGGGATCGGGCCCAGAGCGGAACAAAAACCGTTGTTTTGGAGAACGGAACAAGAATCCAAGCTCCTCTATTTATCGAACAAGGAGATTTAATCGAGGTTAACACAGAAACCGGTGAATACGTCAGAAGGCTTTAAAATTTTCTTCTTTGCATTCCCAAAAAGATTCCTAACAAAAAGAAATTGCTGATCAAAAAACTTCCTCCATAGCTGATAAAGGGTAGTGGCAAGCCGACAACTGGTGAAAGTCCGATGTTGGTACTAATGTTGAGAAAGAAATAGATAAAAATTTGGCTTGCCAGGCCGACTCCGAATAATTTGACAAAATTAGAAGGATGAGAAAAAGAAATTTTTAAAATCCTAAAAATCAAAATAGAAAAAATTAAAAAAAGAGAAAGGATACCCAGAAAACCCATTTCTTCGGCAAAAACCGCAAAGATAAAATCGGTTTCTGGGTCAGTAATGAAACCCAATTTTTTTTGAGTGCCTTCAAAAATTCCTTTTCCCCAGAGACCCGCACTGCCAATAGCAATCCTTGCCTGCCTTTGACTCCAATTGATTTTTAAGGGATCAGAAAGGTTAGGGAATAAAAAAGCAATAATTCTTTCTTTCTGATAAGGAAGGAGTAATTTTGACCAGGCAAAAATAAAACAAAGGATAGATAAAAAAGAAAGGATTAAAAATTCTCTTTTTCTAATGCCTGAAACCAAAAGGATTGAAAACCAGATAAAGGCAATTACCAAAAAAGCACCAAGATTGGGTTGGAAAGAAAGCAAGATCGCTGGCAGAACCAAAAACAAAATGCTTAAAAAAATACTTTTCAAATCATAAAGCTCGACGTGTTTTTTTGAGAAAAAGGAAGCGAAAATAAAAATAAGGGAAATTTTTAAGATTTCAGAAGGGTCGAAAGAAAAAGGTCCTAAATGAAACCAGATCTTGGCACCTCTGATTTTTGTTCCTGAAAAGATAAGGAAAAGAATCAGAAAAAGCGAAAGGAAATAAAAAAATAAAAAAAAGAAAAAATGCTCTTTTAAAAATTCCCAATCAAAAAGAGACAAAAGAGTCATTAAAAGAAAGCCGAAAACAAAAAAAACAATCTGTTTTTTGAAATTTAAAAAATTATTTTTTGAAAGGCCGATCGAATACAAAATCAAAAGACTCAAAAGAGAAAGCAAGAATAAAGAAAAGAAAATTGGAAAATCTATTTTTTTAAAAAAAGAAAAAATTTTCATTTTATCATTTTTAAAAATTCTTCCTCGTTAATGATTTTAATTCCCGCTTCCTTTGCCTTTTTAATTTTCGATCCTGGATTTTCTCCGACAACCAGAAAATCAATTTTTTTTGAAAAAGATTCAACAGACCTTCCGCCCAGTTCTTCGACTTTTCTTTGGGCTTCTTTTCGTGAAAGCGTTTTCAGGGCGCCAGTGAAAAGAAAGGTCTTTCCAGCAAGGGGCATTTTTTCTGAAATTAAAGGATAGATGATTTCAATTCCTACTTTCTTTAATTTTTCGATAAATTTTAAATTTCTTTTGTCTTGGAAGAATTCAAAGATTGATTTGCTGGTTTCAGGTCCGATGTTTTTTATTTTTAAAAGATCTTCCAAGGTTGCCTTTTTTAATTTTTCCAAGGTTGGGAAATATTTGATTAGTTCTTTGGCTGTTTGAATACCCACGTGTTTGATCCCGAGGGCGAAAATAAAATTAGGAAAATTAATTTTTTTTTTGTCCTGAATACTTTTTATTAGTTTTTCGCTCGATTTTTCTCCAAACCTTTCAAGGATTATTAAATCGTCTTTCTTCAAAAGAAAGAGATCAGCAGGGTCTTGAATTAATCCTTCATCTCTTAAACGATTGATTGTTTTTTCAGAGAGGCCAACGATATCAAAAGCATTTTGAGAGATGAAGTGTAAAAAATATTTTTCGTTTTTCGCTGGACATTTAGGGTTGAAACAATAAAAAATAGCGCCTTTTTTGACAACCTTTTCTCCGCAAACCGGACAATGGGAAGGCATACGAAAAATTTTTTCCTTTCCAGTCCTCAATTCTTTCAAGGGTTTTAGAACTTGGGGAATGACATCTCCAGCTCTTTGAACAATGACTGTATCTTTAATCCTCAAATCTTTCTTTTTGACCTCATCTTCGTTATGGAGGGTTGCTCGAGAAATTAAAACACCTCCTAACATTACGGGTTTTAAAACAGCCACTGGTGTTAAGGCACCCGTTCTTCCTACTTGAACGATGATATCTTCGAGAATGGTTGTTGTTTCTTTGGGAGAAAATTTTAAAGCTCTTTGACCTCTGGGTGTTTTTCCAACAATGCCCAATGCCTGAAAGGTTTTATTGTTATTTACCGAGACAACGACGCCATCAATAAGATAAGGAAGAGATTCTCTTTTTTTTTCAACTTCTTTCCAAAAATCGATAACTTCTTTTAGGTTTTTACATATTTTACCCTTATCTGTTTTGAAACCCAAAGAAAAAAGAATTTCATGTTCTTGAGAATGGGTTTCTTGATTAACATCAGTTATCAGATCATAAGCCAAAAATTTCAAAGGTCTTTTTTCAACGAGTTTTGGGTCCAATTGACGAATGGTGCCGGCAGCCAAATTTCTTGGGTTAGAATATGTCTTTTGGCCTTTCTTTTCTAATTCTTTGTTGATCCTTTCGAAAACCTTTTTTTCCATATAGACTTCGCCCCGAATCTCAATTTCTCCTTTTTCGATCAATTCTTTTACTCTTTTTTCTATTTTTTTGTTGGGCAAAGGGCTATGGATTTCTAATTTAAGGGGTATTGATTCGATTGTCTTGAGGTTTTGGGTGACGTCCTCGCCAATTTCTCCAGTGCCCCTAGTTGAGCCAAGGACAAAAATGCCGTTTTTGTAAATCAAAGAAATGGCAAAGCCATCGATTTTTTGTTCGCAAAAATATTCAAAACTTTCTTTTTGAGAAAAATTCTTGAGATATTCTTCCCATTCTTCAAGTTCTTTTTCTGAAAAAATATCTTCGATAGAAATCATCGGAACTTTATGGACAACTTTTTTAAAAAAAGGAAGGGGCTTTCCAGCAACCCTTTGGGTGGGAGAGTCAGGAGTGATGAATTGAGGAAATTTTTGCTCTAATTTGTAGAGCTCGTGTTTTAAAGAGTCAAGGGCTTCGCTCGAGATTTCTTCTTTGTCCAAAACATGATAGAGGTAGCGATGGTAGTTGATTAGTTTTTTTAACTTTTCAATTCTTTCTTTTGCCTCTTTTTCTGTGATTTCTTTTTCTTCCATATTAAAATTTTAATCAAAAAGAAAAGGGAGGTAAAGTGAAATTAAAGAAAAAACCAAAGATTAAAAAAGGAGCTAAGGGAACCTCGCTTTTTAAAGTTTTTTTCTTTGTCAAAATTAAAATTAAAGAGACAAAAAAACCCAAAGAAAAACCAAAGAAAAAAGCAAAGATCATTTTGGGGAAACCCCAATAAAAAGAGATAAAAAAAGCGAGTTTCGAATCATTTTCTCCCATTAACCTTCCTTTAGAAAAATAAAAAATTGAAAAGAAAATGAAAAAAACAAAAAGAGCTGGCAGTAAATGAAAAAAGAAAAGATTTTTCAAGGGCAAATGAAAGAGAAAATAAAAGAAGGTAATAAAGATCAAAGGAAGAATGAGAGAATCCGGGATCTGAAATTGCGTTAAGTCAAAAAAGAAAATTAAAAGCAAAAAGGAAAAAACAAAAGCAAGAAAGAGAAAATCTAAAAAATTTTTGCTTAAAGAAAAAGCAAATAAAAACAAAAAACCAGAAGCGATTTCAAGGAGAGGGTACAAAAAAGAAATCTTTGTTTTACAATAGCGACAAGAGCCTTTTAGAATTAAAAAGGAAACAACCGGGATTAAATCAAAAAAAGAAAGTTTCTTTTGGCAATGCGGACATCGGGAACGAGAAAAAACAAAATTCTTTTTTTGAAAACGAAAAAAAAGGCAGGAAAAAAAAGAACCAAAAAGAGTTCCGATTAAAAAGACAAAAATTTTTTCGATCATTTTTATTTAGCGCAATTTTCAAGCGTGATATTTTCTATAGAATCAACGCAGGTTTCTTTTGTTTTTTGGGGAACGGCAATGAATAGTTTTAACGGTTTTTCTTTTGGGCAATCTTGATTGTTGTCTAAAATAGCAAAAGCGCAAAAGGTTTTTGGATTCGAAGTATTGTCGAGCCAATAATAATTTCTTCCTGGTTGGGGATCGTTGAGAGCTGGAAGATAACCGGGGATTTCAGGCAAACCCAGAGAACTCGTTGAAACAAAAAAGATTTGATGGCTCGATTCATACATTTGTTGAGCGATCACTAATTGCCGGAGGTCTGTTATTCTTTTAATATCACGAGCCTTGGAGCGCGGTTTTTTAAAAGAGACAAAAGTTAAGGTTCCCAAAACTCCAATGAGAGCCAAGACAACAAGTAATTCAATAAGAGTAAAACCCTTTTTTTTCATTCTTTAATTTTATCAATTTTTTATTTTTAAAAAAGGGCCGATCTTCTCGGCCCTTTTTCCTTCCTTTTCTCTTATCGAATAATTATTGCTCGCAATCGGCTAAAGTCGTTGGGATCGAATCTTTACAATCTTCTTTTGTTCCATTTTGATAACCAATAAAAAGCCTGTAAGCTTTATTACAAGTTCCCTTATCTTCTAATACAGCAATCGCGCAGAATTTTGTCGAATTACTACTATTATCTATCCATGAGTAGTGTTTGGTGGGTGCTTGAGGATCGTCCACTGCTGGCATATAATCTGGAATTGCAGGAATTCCATTTTGGGCGGTAGTTGTAAAGAAAACTTGTTTTTCGCCTTCGTACATTTGTTGAGCAGTGACAACTTGGCGGATATCTGACATTCTTCTCACATCTCGAGCTCTGGCTCTGGCTTTTCCCAAAGAGACCAAGACAATACCAGTTAACATTCCAATAATAGCTAAAACAACGAGCAATTCAATGAGAGTAAAACCGGTTTTCTTTTTGGGGTTACACTTTTTCATAATTTTTTATTTTTTTTTCGACCTTTGTTTTAAAAAATTTTAACATAATCTTTATTAATGTCAAAGCATTCCTTGAAGCAATTCTGGCGAGAGGCTGTATTTTAAGGCATCTTCTTTGCTGATCAGTTCTTTTTTGACCAGATTGGCTAAATATTTTTCCAGAGAGATCATGCCCAATTTTGACGATGTTTCAATGATATTTGGAATTTCATGGATTTTATTTTCTCTAATGAGGTTTGCCACAGCTGGCGTGTTAAAGAGGATCTCGCAAGCAGGAACGAGCCCGCCCTTTAGAGTGGGAATTAATCTTAAAGAAGTGATTCCAAAAAGAGAGCCAGCCAATTGGTTTCGAACCTGGGCTTGTTGATTTGCAGGAAAGGAATCGACAATCCTTGTGATCGTTTGGGCTGCAGAATTGGTATGGAGAGTAGCAAAGACCAAATGGCCTGTTTCTGCTGCCCTTAAGGCAATACTCATTGTTTCCGAATCTCTCATTTCGCCGATCATAATGACATCAGGGTCTTGTCTAAAAACAGATTTTAAAGCCCGGACAAAGCTTTTGGTATCAGAACCAACCTCTCTTTGCTCGATGATTGATTTTTTCGATTGAAAAAGATATTCGATCGGATCTTCAATGGTGATAATGTGTTTACAATCCTTTTTGTTGATTTCCTCTATTAGCGAAGCTAAGGTTGTTGATTTTCCATGAGACGAAGGTCCGCAGATAAGAACAAAGCCTTGTTTGATTTCAGTGAGTTTTGAAAGGATCGGAGGTAAATTGAGTTCAGAAAGAGTTTTTATTTCAGAAGGCAACAATCTTAAAGCCAGAGAAACAGTTCCTTTTTGGTAAAAGATATTCGTTCGAAAACGAGTATTTTTAAAATCAAAAGAAAAATCGATTTCTTTTTCTTTTAAAAAAATTTCTTTTTGGAATGGGTTTAAAAGAGAAAAGGCAAAATTTTCTGTATCTTGGGGAGAAAGCGTTTTTTCGTTTTTTAGAACACAAAGAGATCTTGTGATTCTCAAAATCGGTTGAGAGAAAGCGATTAGATGTAAATCAGAAGCTTCTTTTTTGATGGCGATCTCTAATAACCTTTCAAGATCAGAAGGCAATTTTTCGCTCATTATTTTTTCTCTTAATAAATTTATTTTATTCCTTTTTTATTTTTCTTCAAGGCCTCGAAAAGCAGCGTTAAAAGGGAGAAAAAAATGGCTTAAGATTTCTTGTTTCGATTTTTGAAGTTCTGGAGGAAAAACAATTCTTTCAAAAAAAGGCAGAATTTCAACCTTTTTTTCTAAAAAAGATTGAAAAGAATCTTGAAAGCCAGCAGTAATGGCGCCGGGCCCGCTCAAATATACCCTTTCAATTTTTTCTCCTGTTGTTTTTTCAAGATCGCTTATTTTTTTTTCTGTTTCTACCATAATATTTTCAAAAAAATGAAGGGTAATTTTTTTTCTTTCGGGCAAGATTTCTTCTTCGATTCCTATTTTTTTTCTTGTTTCTTCCGCAATTTCAAAACTCACTCTGGCTTCGTTTATAAGCGTTTGAAGAATTTCAAAATTTCCCACATTAATGACTTTAATCTCAAGGGGCAGATTTCTTTTTATGATTAAAAAAGTAGAACACTCATCGTCAAAGTGCAAAAGCCCAAAACTTTCTTCTTTTAATTTTTCTTCTTTAGAAAAAAGACGAAAAAGAGAGAAAAATTCAGGTTCTATCAAAAAAGAAATTTTTAAAATTTTTGAAATTTCTTGAAAATAACTTAAATATTTTTTGAGAATGGCAAAGACCAAAATTTTTAATTCTTTTTTTTCCCAGAAAGACATTTTCCCTTCGACAATTTGCCAACCGAGATCAAAATCTTTAAGGGGTAGAGTAAGATATTTTTTTAACTCTTGCCTGAGAAAGGATAATATTTTTTCTGGCGGTAAAAAAGAAGTTTTTAAAGTAAGAACGAAATACAAAAAAGAAGGCAGAGAAACAAAAACCTTTTCAGGATTGACTTTCATTTTTGAAAAGAGGATTTTGATTTTTTCAGCCATTGAATCTGCTGGCGGGAATTTTTCGATAAAATAAGGAATTTCTTTTATTTCAAGGTTTTCTAAGCCAATGGCTGGTTGGGGTTGAAATTGAGGAAAAAAAGTTTCTCCATAATTACTCAAAAAAATGTCTTTTTTTTCTTTTTTCAATTCAACTGCCCGGCAGGAATGATAACCAATTTTTAAACCTAAAAAAGTCTCTCTTTTTCTGGGACCGAAAATTTTCATATAATAAATTATAACTAAAAAGATGAATTTTTCAAAATTTTTTCTTGACCTTTTTTTTCCAAAATTTTGTCTCTTTTGTCAAAAAGAAGGTTATTTTCTCTGTTCTGATTGTCGCGCCACCTTTCCTGTGTTTGCTACCCATATTAAAAAGAAGATCAATTTTTTAGACGATCTCTATTTTGCTTTAGATTACCGGGAACCTCGGATCAGATTTTTGATAAAAAAATTCAAATATTTTCCTTTTTTAAAAGAATTGGGCCAAGACCTTTCTTCTTTTCTTTTTGAGCATTTTCAATCATTAGAAAAAAAGCCAGATTTTTCAGATTTTTCAGTGGTACCCATTCCTTTAGAAAAAGAAAGGGAAAAATGGCGCGGTTTTAATCAATCTGAAATTTTGGCTTTGGAAATTTCAAAATTTTTTGGTTTGAGAATGGAAAAAAATCTTTTGGAAAGAAAAAAGAAAACCCTGCCCCAGGCGGAATTGAACAGGGAGGAAAGAGAAGAGAACATTAAAGGCGCTTTTTCTCTTAAAGGAAAATTAGAAAAAACAAAGATTCTTTTGGTTGATGATGTTTTTACATCAGGCACCACTTTAAAAGAAGCAGCGAAAGTTTTAAAAGAAAATGGAGCCAAAAAAGTCATTGGCATTGTTTTAGCAAGAGAGTTTTAAAGGACTTTTTAAAGAATTTTTGGAGGGCAAAAAGATGAAAATTAATTTCTGGTGCCCCTGGGAGGAATCGAACCCCCATCTCAGCCTCCGCAGGGCTGTGCTTTATCCTTTAAGCTACAGGGGCTTTACTTTTTTTCATTTTTATTCTACCATAAAAATAGTTATTTAAAAATGGAGGAGTGGCCGAATGGCAAGGCAAAGGATTGCTAATCCTTGCTCCTTTTACCGGGAGCTGTGGGTTCGAGTCCCACCTCCTCCGTTTTCATATTTGCCAAAAAGATTTTATTTTTAATAAAACACTGATCAGAATTTATACAAAAAAACTCTGAAAAATTTTTTGAATTTTCAAATGCTGTTTTTTATTGTAAAATAAAAAAGGGCGAGTATTAAAAATTTTATCTTATGCTTTTAAATTTTTTAATTATTATTTTTGGTTTGGCGCTTTTTGAGATTATTAGCAGTGTTGATAATGCTGTTGTCAATGCTCACATTTTAAAAACGCTGCCAGAAAAATATCGAAAAATATTTCTTTTTTGGGGTTTGCTTTTTGCTGTTTTTTTGGTTCGCGGACTTTTACCTTTTATTATCATTAAAATAGCCAACCCTTCGTTAAATATTTTTCAAATTTTTACCGCTGCTTTTTCCTCAAACAAAGAGCTCGTTGATTACGTAGAACAATCAAAACCTCTTTTGCTTTTGGCTGGCGGTGTTTATTTGTTTTTAGTGTTTTTGGGTTGGTTGTTTTTAGAAGAGAAAAAGTGCGCCTTTCTTGTTGAAAGTTTTATTTATCGACAAGGATTTTGGTTTTATGCCATTTCTTCGATATTCTTAACAGTCCTCATTTATTTTTCGGTCCGAATTAATCCAATCTTGGCTCTTTCGGCTTCCATCGGAGCCACAGCATTTTTTATTGCTGATGGTTTTAAAAAAAATGCTGAGGCAAAAGAAAAAGAACTTTTCAACCCAAATTTAAGCGCCTGGAGTAAAATCATTTATTTAGAAGTATTGGATGCTTCCTTTTCTATTGACGGGGTCATTGGTGCTTTTGCTTTTACAATTTCTGTTCCTTTGATTATTTTAGGAAATGGTTTGGGTGCCCTTATTGTCAGGGAAGTTACTGTCCGGGGGACAGAATTGGTTTCTAAATTTATTTATCTGAAAAATGGAGCGATGTATTCAGTTGGAATGTTGGGGGGACTGATGATTTTGGAGAGTTTTGGCCGTGAATTCCCTTTTTGGTTGGCTCCTTTTAATACTTTTCTTTTGCTTTCTTTTTTCTTAATATTATCCTTTAAAGAAATAAAATATCTTGAGGCCCAAAAAAAACTTTGAAATAGTTAATTCTTCTTAATGGTTGACATTTTTCTTCTTTTTTGATAGAATTTTAAAAATTATCTATGAAAAACTCAAAAAAATCATTTTTTTTGGCTTTTTTCATTTTTGAATTGTTTTTAGCTTATTTTCATTTAGCGAGTCAAGAAAGGGCTTTACCCCAATCTGTTTCTTTGCCCTCGAATGTCTTTTTATGGCAGGGTGGTGTTTTGTTTTCTCAAGGTATTAAAACGAAAAAAATTATCCCCGCTCTTTTAACTGCTTATTCCTCTGATTATGAGCAAACAGATGAAACTCCTTTTATTACTGCTGCCAATACTCTTGTGCGCGACGGTATCGTTGCCAACAACATCCTTCCTTTTGGTACCAAAATAAAATTTCCCGAAATTTTTGGAGATAAGATTTTTGTTGTCGAGGACCGGATGCATTATCGTAAAGACAACAATCAATTTGATATCTGGATGGAAGATCCTCAAGAAGCTTTAAAATTTGGCTTCAAGATTACTTATGGTGAAATTTTAGAATAAATTTTTATATGGTATAATAGATGGAAATGATAGAAATTTTCAAAAAATTTTTATTTTTCTTTTTTTCCTTATTTGTAATCATTGTCTCTTTATCTTTTCTTTCTTATTTATCTTTTTTAATTTTGTTTGCGGTTTTGCCTTTAGCCTGGGGAGGTTTTTCTTTTGCACCATGGGTGCCAACAAAAAAAAGAGATTTAAAAAGGGTTTTTGAACTGGCTAATTTAAAAGAAGGAGAAAAAGTTTATGAATTGGGTTTTGGAGATGGAAGGTTTATTTTAGAAGCAGTTAAAAGATACAACGTTAAGGGTTATGGAATAGAGATTGTTCCTTTCTTTTATTTTTATGTTTGGTTAAGAAGGCTTTTTTTAAAGAATAAAAAGAATCTCGTTTTAAAAATGGGAAATCTTTTTAATTTTGATTTATCGCAAGCTGATCTTGTTTATTTTTGGGGCATGCCAGCGACGATCGAGAAAAAATTAAAAGCAAAGCTCGAAAAGGAATTAAAACCAGGCACAAGGGTTATCTCTTATGTTTTTGAGATTAAAGGATGGAAACCCGGAAAAGTAAGTTTGAAAAAAGGCCAGGTTCCCATTTATTTATACGTTAAAAAATGAATTTTTTATCAAATTTTTTAGAAAAATTAAGGAATAAACCAGAGAAAGAAAGATTGAAGATTGTTTTTGTTTTATCTTTGATCGTCACTTTAATTTTAATTTTTCTTTTTCAAAAAGTTCCTTTTTTTAAATCAAAAAAAGAAAAAAAGAGAGAAGAAATTAAAGTTTTTGAAAAAATAAATGAGGAAACCAGAAAGAGAGATCAGCAAATACCTTCTTTTTTTGAATTTTTTCAAAAAAAAGAAGAACCTTTTGAAGAAAAACCAAAAGGAACTTCCTTTTTTTACGACAATCCTTTAAAATTTGAAAATCCAGAAGATCAAGCGCCAAAAGAGCAATTTTATCGAGAATAATTTTTTAAAAAATGAAAAAAGAGATAAAAAAAGAAGAAAAAAAAGAGATTTTAAACAAAGAAATTACAAACGAGATGAAAAACTCTTACATGGAATATGCCATGTCAGTTATTGTTTCGCGAGCAATTTCTGATTTGAGAGATGGTTTAAAACCAGTTCAGCGAAGGATTATTTACACGATGTATGAAGAGGGCCTTACTTCTCAATCAAAATTTAGGAAATGCGCCACGGTTGTTGGTTCTTGTTTGGGAAAATACCATCCCCATGGCGATACTCCTGTTTATGAGGCATTGGTAAGAATGGCTCAAGATTTTACTTTAAGATATCCTTTGGTTCAGGGTCAGGGAAATTTTGGTTCCATTGATGGCGATCCGGCTGCTTCGATGCGTTATACTGAATGCCGACTTTCAAAATTCGGAGAATTGATGCTTCAAGATATTGAAAAAGAAACCGTTGACTTTGTGCCCAATTATGATGGAACAAGAAAAGAACCTGTGGTTTTGCCTTCGCCCCTGCCCCAAGTGCTCTTAAACGGTTCTCTGGGTATTGCTGTGGGCATGGCCAGTTCCATCCCGCCTCATAATTTAAAAGAGATTGTTGATTGTCTTTTGCTCTTATTAGAAAAAAAAGATGCGATCTTAGACGATCTTTTTCGTTTTTTTCATGGTCCTGATTTTCCCACAGGTGGCGAAATTTTTAATCTTTCTGAAATTAAAAGAGCTTACAGTCAAGGATTTGGTCCTATTTTGATCCGGGCCAAAGCTCAAATCGTTAAAGAAAAGCAAGAGAAAGAAAAGATTGTCATCACGGAGATTCCTTATCAGGTTCAAAAGGCAGCGCTTTTGGAAGAGATGGCGAAACTTGTTTTGGAAAAAAAGGTTAAAGGAATAAAAGATATTCGCGACGAATCAGATAAAGAAGGTTTAAGAATTGTTATTGATCTTCAAAAAGAAGCCAACGCCCAGCAAGTTTTGAAATATCTTTTTAACCATACCAATTTAAGTAAAAAATTTTATCTTAATCTATTGGTTTTGGTTGATGGTATTCAACCAAAAGTTCTTTCTTTGATCGAGGTTTTGAATTATTTCTTGGATCACCGAAGGGAGATTGTCAGAAGGAGGAGTCGGTATCTTTTAGAAAAAGCAAAAGAGAGGGCTCATATTTTGGAAGGTCTTTTAAAATGTCTTTTAAACATTGATCTGGCAATTAAAATTATCCGTCGTTCAAAAGATAGACAAGAAGCAAAAAAAGCTTTGATGTCTTCTTTTAAAATTACAGAGATTCAGGCGGAGGCAATTTTGGAAATAAAGTTAGCCCTTTTGGTTCGTATGGAGAGAGAAAAACTTGAAATTGAGCTTAAAGGAGAAAAAGAGAAAATAAAAAAGTATTCGACAATTTTGGCAAAAAAAGAAAACATTGACAAAGAGATTAAGAAAGAATTAGAAGAATTGAAAGAAAAATTCCAAGACGAGAGGAAAACAAAACTTTCTTCTGAAAAGATCGAAGAAGAAGTTTCCGAGGAGGAATTAATTGCTTTGGAACCAACGATTGTTTTTTTAACTCAAAATAAAGGGGTCAAAAGATTGGGCTTTGAAACTTTAAAATTACAAAAAAAGGGTGGTAAAGGAAGTTTGCTTTCGCACGAGGAACCGTTTGAAAGATTCATTTTTACAGATACCCATAGTCAAATTTTATTTTTTACCAAAGAGGGAAGAGTTTTTAAATTGCCGGTCTATGAGATCGAAGAAGGAAAAAAGACAAACAAGGCAAAACCTCTATCTCTTTATTTAGGCCAAGATATTGAGGAAGATTTTTGTGCTATTTTATCTTTAAGAAAAAAAGAAGGAGACAGTCATTTGGTTTTAGCAACAAGAATGGGTCAGATAAAAAGGGTAAAAATTTCAGATTTTGAAAAGATAAAAAAAACCGGGACCACGGCCATGATCGTGAAAAATAACGATGTTTTACAAGATGTTGAGAAATTAAAAGAAAGCGATGAAATTTTAGTTTTCACCAAAAACGGCCAGGCGATTCGCTTTTCTGCCAAAGAAATAAAGGAAATGAGTAAGAATTCCGGTGGTATTAAAGGAATGGGTTTAAGAAAAGACGATTTTGTTGTTGGTATTGAAAAAATCGATTCCCAAAGAGATAAGATTTTATTGGTAAGCGAAAAGGGATTGGGAAAGGTTTTGTCTTTAAAAGAAGTGAAAAAACAAAAGAGAGGAGGAAAAGGGATTAGGATTATGAAGATTAGTCAAAAATCTGGTTTCTTGGTTTTTGGAAAGACGTTTTTTGAAGAAGAAAACCTTCTTTTGGGTTCTCGGAATGGTCATTTTTTAAGGATTAATTTAAAAACAATACCAACGATGTCAAGGAATAGTCAGGGCGTAAGGTTGATTAAAATAGAAGAGAGTGATAAAATTAATTGGGCAGAAATATTTTAGAAAATGACAGAATTTTTAAACCCAGAAAAGGTATTGTTTCGATTAGATTTTAAAGATGGTGATGTGATTGCTGATTTTGGCTCTGGCCGGGGCGAGTGGGTGATTTTTTTAGCAAAAAAAATAAAAAATTCAAAAATTTTTGCCGTTGATATTCTAGACGAGGCAATTTTTTTTCTTCAAAAAAGATTAGAACAACAAAAAATCGAAAACGTTGAGATCAAAAAAGCGAACGTCGAAAAAAATTCTCTTTTGTTAGATGATAGTTGCGATTGGGTTTTAATGACCAATCTTCTTTTTGAAGTAGATAATATTCCTGCTGTTTTTGATGAGGCAAAAAGGGTTTTAAAGAAAAAAGGTCGTATTTTAGTCGTTGATTGGAAAAAGGATGTTTCTTTTGGTCCAGTGAGCCCAGTTGATCCTGAAAAGATTAAAGAGATTGCCAGAGAAAAAGGGTTTAAATTAGAAAAAGAATTTGAGGCAGGCGTTTATCATTTTGGCCTTGTCTTTGAAAAAGAATGAATTTAAAGCCTGCAGTTTTTGTAAATCCTATTAATAAAGCTTTGCCAGGTTTTTTGGCCGCGGTTTTTGGTCAATTGCTTAAAATTTTATGGGTTTTGGTTCCTATTGTTTTGATTTATGCAGCAATAACAATTGTTACTTCAAGAGGAGAACCTGGCAAAATTCAAGAGGCGAAAAAAATTATTTTTTGGACATTTTTTGTTGTTGCTTTGGTTGTCGGAGGTCGAGAATTGATTAACATACTTTCAGAGGCCTTCTGGGAATTATTTTGAAAATGAAAGGAAAATTTTTTCTTTTGTTAATCTTTTTTTTATTATTTTCTGAGAATATTTTTGCCCAACAAGGCAGTACTGCTCTTTTAAATTTTTTGCGAGGCATTGTTTATTCTCTTTGCGTTCTTTTTGTGATCTTGGGAGCTTATGATATTGCTACTTCCGAGGGTAGCGCAGATAAAATGAAAAGAGGAAAAGAGGCTATTATTTATGCTTTAATCGGTTTGGGCTTGGCAATGAGCGTTGAGGCGATCGTTGATTTGTTGATTTAATGAAACAATATTTACTAAAATGAAAAGTTTTTCTACTTTTTATTTTTTTTTAATCCTTTTATTGTTTTCTCAGAAAACAATTTTTGCTCAATGTCGAAAAATAGATTCACCTGCTTCTATAATAATTCAAGGAATAAGCGAATGGTTGAAATATTTGGTTGGTGCCTGGGTTATTTTATTGTTCGTTTTTGCTGCTTATAAGCTTATAAAAAGTGAAGGAGATCCGAGAGAAATAATGGAAATAAAACAAATGCTTGTCGCTGGTTTTTTAGGTGTTGCTATTGCCTGGTCGGCAACAACAATAATAGCAATAATTACAGGTTGTTAATAAAAAAATGAAAAAAAAATTTTTTTTATTCTTTTTCTTTTTTTCTTTTGTTTATGCTCAATGGCCTGGTGTCAGTATTATTTGTGCAAGCGCTTATTATTTCTCCAAGATTATTTTTATTTTAGGGTTTCTTTATATTTTAAAAGTAGGATATAGATTGGTTTTTCCTCAAGGTAGTTCTGCCGATCTTTCTTCAGAAAAAAGAACATTGGCTTTTGTTATATTGGGTTTGGCTTTTGCAATAGCTTATTCAACTATATTTAAAAATATTTCAGGAATTCGAAATATTTGCCCTTGAAAAAAAATAAAAAACAAATAAAATTAAAAAATGAGAAAAAAAATATTTCTTTTATCCCTTTATCTTTTCCTTCTAATGATTTTTTCGCAAGCAAAAGCCCAAGATATGATTCAATTTATTTTATGTAATTTTGTGGGCTGGGTAAGGAATATTCTTTTAATAATTGGAATTTTGGCTATTATTTTTGCTGGTTATCAAATTGTGACTGCTGCTGGTGATCCTTCTAAAATGGAAAGCGCAAAAAAATTCCTTATTGTTGTTATTTTAGGAATGACCTTGATTTCTCTTTTTGGAGCGTTTATAACTAATATAGGACTTCCAAATCCTTGTGGTAATCGGTGGTGGTAATCGATAAATTAAAGGTCGGATAAAATTAGAAAAATTTTATAAAAATGAAAAACAAAAGAATTTATCCATTTTTTTTAGCTTTTTTATTTTTAGCCGGTTTCACGCAGGCCCAACTGATAGGTCAAACGCAGGTATGTTCAGTAATTGGTTGGATTCGGGGTATTTTACTATTGATTATCATAGCAATGGTTATTTTTTCTGGTTATCAGATAATGACTGCGGGAGGCGATACTGGTAGTTTGGAGAAAGCAAAAACAAGGCTTCTTTTTTGTCTTGTTGGTGGCGCAGTAATTTTTGCTGCTCCTCAGATGGTGGCTTTCTTTTTTGGAATAGGTTGTTAGGTTGTCCAAACCTATGAAAAATCATAAAATTTTTTTATCTTTATTCTTGGTTTTTTTAACAGGAATCATTAATTTTGTTCATGCTCAAAATCTTCCTTTAATGCCTGAAATTTGCAATATTTTAAGATGGTTAAAGAATATAATGATTGTTCTCTCTGTGCTTTTTATTATTTTTTATGGATATCAAATGATGTCAGCTGGCGGAGATACGAGCAAAACAGAAGGCGCAAAAAAGGGAATCTTGTGGGTTTTGATTGCTATAGCGATTATTTTGACTGTGACGAGCATTATCAAAATGGTCAATAAAGATATACCTGTTTGTTCTGATCTTTAATTTTTTATAATTTGTGTTATAATTATTTAAAGAAAAAAGGTCGAAAAAAATAATTAAAAAATTGATGAAAAGAAAAAATTTTTTACCGGTTTTAATAAGCGTTGGTTTGATGACAGCAATGATTGTTGGCGCTCAAGAAAAAAGCTTGACTAGTACTCTTGAGAGCATCGCAACAAACCTTCAAGAGTTAGCAATTGCCGCAGCGATTATTGGTGTTGTTTTTGGCGGTTTCTATTTTATTACTGCTGGCGGTGATGAGGCTAGAGTTAAAACTGGTCGCTCCATTATTCTTTGGTCATTGGTTGGCGCTGTCATTGTTTTAATTGCCAGTGCGGTGGCTGATTTAGCTATAAAAGCAGTTCAATAATTGATAAAGGTTTCTATGCTGAGATGGCGGAATTTGGCAGACGCGCCAGGTTTAGAACCTGGTGGGTTTTACCCGTGGGGGTTCGAGTCCCCCTCTCAGCATAGATCAAAAAATTTATTCTTCGGGAATTTCTTCAATTTCAATTTTCAAACTTTCTTCTTTTTTCTCTTTTAAAAAAGGCAATCTGATTTCTAAAATACCATTTTCTAATTTTGCTTTTATTTTTTCTGCGGATACTTTTTCAGGCAAAAAAACTTCGCGAGAAAAAGGACCAAAATGACATTCCTTAATTAAAAATTCTCCCTTTTCTTTAATTTTTCTTTTTCTTTCTCCGCTAATTTTAACGATGTTTTCTTCAACAGAAACTTCAATATCTTCTTTTTTAACTCCAGCGATCGGCGCCTGAATGATAAATTCTTTGTCTGTTTGATAAATATCAACAACCAAGGTTCCTTTTTCTTTTTCTTCTTCTAAAAAAATATCTTTTTCTTCTTCCTTCTCCTTTAATTCTCTTTTTTTAAACGCAGCGTATATTTTTTTTAGAAAATTCATTTTTTTAATTTTTTTAGTTTTCGAAAACCTAAAATGACAAAAATAAAAACCAAAGTTAAAAAAGAAAAGATAATGACTAATTTCTCTATAAAGATATTAGCAAAATCTTTTAAAATAGCAAGGTTATAAAGAGCGTGGAAGAATGAGGCAAGAAAGAAACCAAGGAGTGTCATTCTCTTTTTAATTTTTTCTTCCTTATAAAACGAGAGTCCAATGAAAAAACCTAAAATCGCGCCAGTTAAACCATGTAAAAAAACAGAGCTGAAAAAACGAGAATAGGTATTTTGAAAAAAGGAGAAATAATCAAAAGGGGTTTTAAAAAAATCAAAAAGATTTTCTGTTGCTGCAAAGCCGAGGGAAATTGAAATTAAATAAACCATCGCATCAACGGGTTCGTCGTAATCCTTGTCTTTTTCGATTGTTTTTTTAAAAACGAGTAATTTTAAAAATTCTTCGAAAAAGGCGAGTAAAATGATAAAAAGAGAAAGATAGGAGATGAAAAAATCAAGAGAAAGAACCAATATTTGTTCGCAAAAAAAAGCAAAAAAGGCAACAAGGTATCCGCCCAAAAAAGCAAAAAAAATCTTTTTTTTAGGTTCTGGATGAGGATCTCTTTTAAGATAAAAAAGGAGCCAGATTAAAGTTGGTAAAAGAGAGAAAAATAAAGAAAGAAAAATTTCAAGCCACATAGTATTTTTCCGTTGCTTTAAAATGAAGCGTTTTTCCGAGCATTAATCTAATTTGAGCATCGAGCGCTGGCAGACAACCAAAAAGAATAAGGACTACTGGCAAAAAAAACCATTGGAAGAAATTTTTTATTTTTGAAGAAAAAGGAATTTTTGCTTTCGAAAAAGGAGAGGTGAGAAAAGAAAAATTGATAATTCCTGAGACAATCATTCCAACTGTGGCCAAGGTCATCAAACCTCGGGTGAGATGGGGCAAATTAAAAGCTAAAATTGTTGCGTTGAATTCTTGACCGCCAAAAATCAAGGGCAACCATCCCAAGAAAAAAATCAAAAGAGAAGCAGTTGCCCAGGACCAGAAAGCTTCAAAAAGAGAAAAACAATATAATATCTTTTTCAAAAGGGGAATTTTTTTATTCTTTCTAACTTGGAAGGCAACAAAAGGAAATTCAGTCACGCCCCAAGCCCAGCGTTTTTGCTGAGAATAAAGGCTTTTTAAAGAAGAAATGAAATTTTCTCCAGCAACAACATCCATGGAAACTGGATAATTTAAAGGAACAACCTTGAAGTCACCGTTATAAAACAAAAGCGCTTTCCAAAAGAGATGCGAGTCATCAGGAACAACATTCTTGGGATAACCTCCGATTTCATTCAAGACCTTTAAAGGGACAGTGTGCGAAGAAAAGGTGGCAAAATCTTCTCCTTTTTCTTGTTGCATCATTTGCCAGAAACTCGAACAAAAGGCGCAAAGCCTTGCTAAAAAAGAAGTCGAGAGGATGTTGTTGTTATAAAGGGGAATTGGTTGAAAGGCCCTTTTGTAATCATTTTCTTTTAAGTAAGCATAAGTGAGGACGTTAAAATAATGAGGAAAAACAACAGTGTCGCTATCAAAGTGAGAACACAAAACATTCTCTTCGGGAATTTTTAAAAGAGGCAAAATTTCTTTTCTCGCAAATTCAATGGCACTATTGATGTTTGAACCCCTGCCAGCAATTTCATCTTCTTTTAATTTATGAAAATTAAAAAAAAGATGGGGCAATTTTTTTTCAAAAACTTTTTCAAGAATTTTTTTTGTTTTTTCATTCCTTTCTCTTTCTTTTTCTTCAAAAGTAATCAAGACAATGATTCTTTCTTTTGAAAAATGAGAATCAAGGATGCTCTTTAGCGTCCTTTGGAGAATAAGTTCGTTTTCGCGATAGACAGCAACGATGACTAAATGATAAATTTTTTTAGATTCGGGAAAGATTTCAATTTTTTTTTGCCAGTCGGTTTGAAGATTCTTTTTTATCTTAAAAAAAGAAAGGATTTGTAAAAAAGTAAGATAGAATGTTCTTAAGCACCAATAAAGGCTAAAAATAATGATAAAAATTGCCAACCAAACAGGTTTTAGAAAGGAAAAAAACAAAGCAAAAAAAAGAGTCAGGAGAGAAATAAGACCGGGCAAAATTTCGAAAAATCGGAAAACCATCTTTTCTTTTTTTTCCTCGATTAAAAAAGAGGCGGTAATCTCTAAGGTTTTAATCATTCTTCCATTTTAAATAAAAAAAAGGAAAAAAACAACTACCAAGAAAAATTTTCTTTTTTGAGAAACTGACAGAGCTTAATTAAGTTTTTCGAGATTAAATTTAATTCTTCTTCAAACCAATCGTTCCAGACAATTTTCTTTTTGTTTTTTATCTTTTCTTGCCCTGGGTAAAATAAGATGCCATAAGGAGGAATCAAGAGACCAAAATGAGAAAGTGAGCTTGCCAAAGCAAGGCTGGCGTTTAATCTGCCACCTTCATTTTCTTTTGAGACCGAAATAAAAACCCCCACTTTTCCTTCCAGAAGATTGCCGTTAACATCCATGCAAGTTAATCTATCGACAAAATTTTTCATTAGTCCCGATACATTAAACCAATAAACTGGCGTTCCCAAAATTAAAGCATCAGCTTTCTCTATCAAGCGATAGAGAGAGAGCATGTCGTCTTTTTGCCAGCAGGGATAAGTGCAATTCTTTGGGTTTTTGCTATAACAACCCAAACAAGGAAGGATTTTTTTGTTCCTTAAGTTTAAAATTTCTGTTTCTGCCCCGTATCTTTCACTATTTTTTAGAAATTTTTTTAAATAAAAGGAGCATTTGCCATCGTTGAAAGGCGAACCATTAATTCCCAAAACAAAAACTTTTTTCATTTTTAGAAATTTTTGATTTGACCTTTAAAGAGTGGCCCCGAGGGGACTCGAACCCCTGTCGCCACATTGAAAGCGTGGTGTCCTGGCCGCTAGACGACGGGGCCAGAATGCTTTTATTTTAAAATGTTTTCTTGTTTTTTTCAAGGTCTTGCTTTGATAATTTAAAATCTAATAAATCTGAATCTATCGAGGTTGAAATTCCATAAAATTAAAAAAAGCGTTATTTTTTTATTGATATTTTACTTTTTGCTATAATTTAAAATTATGATTGTTTTGGGTATCGAGACTTCTTGTGATGAAACAGGAATTTGTTTTTTGGAAATTGAAAAAGAAAAAATTAAGATTAAAAGTAATTTAATTTCTTCTCAAGTTAAATTCCATGAAAAATATGGTGGGGTCTATCCTTTTTTAGCCAAAAGATTGCACGAAAAAAACCTTCCTTTTCTTTTTGAAAGAGCAAAAAAAGAAGCGAAAATTACAAAAATTGATTTGGTTGCTGTGACAACAAGGCCAGGTTTAGAACCTTGCCTTTGGCAAGGGTTTAATTTTGGAAAAGAAATTTCTAAAAAAGAAAAGATTCCTTTTGTTGGAGTCAACCATTTGGAAGCCCATGTCTTGATCAATTTTTTCGAGAAAAAAATTTTAGGAGAAAAAATAAAAAAATTTTTGCCCGGCCTTTGTCTTGTTGTTAGTGGTGGCCATACCAATTTGTTTTTAATGAAAGAGATTGGTCATTATCAGAGTTTGGGAAAAACTCGTGATGATGCTGTTGGAGAATGCCAGGATAAGATCGGCCGTTTGTTGGGTTTTTCTTATCCTGCGGGCCCTAAAATCAGCGCTTTTTTAAAAAAGAAAAAAGGAAATTTTTTGAAAATCACACTTCCCCGGCCGATGATCAATCAAAAAAATTTTGATTTTTCTTTTTCAGGTTTAAAGACAGCAGTTTTTTATGAGGTTCAAAAAAGAAAAAAGATTTCCTTGAGAGAAAAATTAGGAATTTTAAGAGAAATGTTTTTTTCAATCAGGGATGTTTTAATAGCAAAGACAGAAAGAGCGATAAAGATTTTTCAACCCAAAAGTCTTTTTCTTGGTGGTGGCGTGATCAGGGATGATTTTTTAAGGAAAGAGTTTAAAAAATTAGAAAAAAAAGAAAAGATAAAAGTTTTCATTCCCCAAAAAGAGAATTGTACTGACAATGCCTTAATGGTCGCTTTTGCTGGTTATTTGAGATTTCAAAACCACTTGCCAAACTTAAGAATTAGTGCTAAAGAAGATATATGAAAGATTTAGAGAAAGTTTATTCTTTTTTAAAAATTGAGGAAAAAATTTTAAACCTTTGGCAAGAAAAGGAAGTTTTTAAAGTTGAAAAATTGCCCAAAAACTACAAAAAGGATTATCTTGTTTTTTTACCCCCGCCCAATATTACTGGCACCCTGCATATGGGTCATGCTTTGAACGCGACAATGCAAGATATTTTAGTGCGGTATAAAAGATTAAAAAAATTTCGAGCCCTTTGGATCCCGGGTATTGATCATGCTGGCATTGCGACCAATCGGGTTGTTGAAAAAGAACTTTTAAAAGAAGGAAAAACAAGGTTTGATATTGGAAAAGAAGAATTTTTAAAAAGGGTTTGGCAATGGAGAGAGAAATACGGAAACATTATTTTGGATCAACTCAAAAGATTGGGCGCTTCCTTTGATTCTTCAAAAACAGTTTTTACCATGGACGAAAATTATTCTTTGGCAGTAAAAACAGCTTTCTTGCACTATTTTAAAAAGGGAATGATTTTTAAAAAAGAAAGAGTGGTTAATTGGTGTCCACAATGTCAAACTTCGCTTTCTGATTTAGAAATAGAATACACTCAAGAAAAAGAAAACTTGTATTATATTCGTTATCCTTTAAGCAAAGAAGTTGGTTTTATTACTGTGGCGACAACGCGACCAGAAACAATGCTCGGAGATACGGCGGTCGCTGTCAATCCCAAAGACAAAAGATATTCTCAACTAATCGGAAAAAAAGCGATTTTACCTTTAGCCCAGAGAGAAATTCCGATCATCGAAGATTTTGCCATTGACATTAATTTCGGTACTGGCGCTGTTAAAGTAACGCCAGGCCATGATCCTTTAGATTACGAGATTTCTCTTCGCCATCGATTGCCGATTTTAAAGGTCATCAACGAAAAGGAAAAAATTTGCGCTCCAGCGCCATTGAAATATCAAGGACTGGAAGTTTCGAGAGCAAGAAAAGTTATTTTAGACGATTTGCAAGAAAAGATGCTTTTGGAAAAAACTGAAGAGATTTTACATAACGTGCCTCGTTGCGAGAGATGCAAGAGTAGAATAGAATTTTTGCCTTCTTTACAATGGTTTTTATCAATTGAAGGATTAAAGGAGAAAGCGATCAAAGCAGTTTTGCAAGGGAAAGTAAAATTCGTTCCCAAAAGATTTGAAAGAGTTTATCTCGATTGGTTGAAAGAAGCCAAGGATTGGTGCATTTCCCGTCAGATTTGGTGGGGGCATAAGATTCCTTTGGAAAACGAAGAAGATGTTTTGGATACTTGGTTTTCTTCAGCTCTTTGGCCCTTGGGCACTTTGGGTTGGCCAAAAACAAAAAAGAATTTAAAAAAACTTCCTTCAGATGTTTTGGTAACTGGCCGGGATATTATCAATCTTTGGGTTGCTAGGATGGTTTTTTCTTCTTTAGAACTCGTCAAAAAAATTCCTTTTAAATATGTTTTGATTAATCCAACGGTCTTAACCAAAGAGGGAAAGAGAATGTCAAAGTCATTGGGTATTGGTATTGATCCTCTGGTTTTAATTAAAAAATATGGAGCTGATGCTGTTCGTTTTGGTTTGATTTGGCAGACAAAAAAGAGACAGGATATTCGTTTTTCAGAGGAACATTTAATAATGGCTCAAAAATTTGCTAATAAAATTTGGAATGCAGCCCGTTTTGTTCTATTAAAAATTCAAGAAGAGGAAGAAAAAGAAAAAATTCCTTTATCCCAAAAAGAAAAAAGTAAAAAATTAAAAAGTAAAATTATCAAGGATTTTAAAAAACATCTTTCTTTAGTTGAAAAAAGTTTAGAAACTTTTGATTTTGGAAAGAGTGCAGAGTTTATTTATCATTTCTTTTGGCATCGTTTTTGCGATATTTATTTAGAAAAGTACAAAAAATTGCCAAAAACAAAAGAAAACAAAGAATTCCTTTTAGAATTGTTTAAAAAAATCATCATTTTTTTACATCCCTTTTTGCCTTTTATTACTGAAGCCCTTTATCAGGAACTGCCTTTTTCAAAGAAAAAAGAATCGATTGCTATCGAGGACTGGCCGAAATTTTAAATTTTTCAACGTAATTTCTAAAGAGTTTCATTAAAAATAAGGTCAAGGGACCTGGCGCTTTTAATTTAAAACGGTCAATTTGAGAAACAGGCATAATTTCTTTGCTTGTCGATGTTAAAAAGGCCTCAGAAAAATTTTTTATTTCGTTAAAAAAGATATTCCTTTCTTTCACTTTTAAATTGTTCTCTTTTGCTATTTTTAAGACAAGATTTCTTGTGGTGCCAGCGAAAATTTTTTCGTTAATTTTTGGGGTTATTAATTCTTTATTTTTTACAGCAAAAAAATTTGAAGTGAAACATTCTAAAATTTTTTTGTCTTTGTCTAAGAAAAGAACGTCGTTAAAATTTTTCTTTTGGGCCTTCAGATATTCTCTGAAAGAAACAAAGTAAGAAGAAAGGGATTTTAAAGAAGCGATCGATCTTTCTTTTGAGGAAGAGATAATTTTTATACCTTTTTGATAAAAAGAAAGAGGATATTCTTGAATGTTGTTTGTTAAGATTAAAAAATTGTTTCCTTTTTTTTGAGAATAAAGGGTATCGGGTCCCGCAGTCAGAACGATCCTAAAGCCAAGGTCTTTTCCTTGATAATTTTTTTTTGAAAGTTCAAAAATTATTTTTTTTATTTTTGGAAGAGAAAGAGGAATTTTGAGGCCCGAAAGTTTTGCTCTTTTTGAAAAAGAAGAAAGATGTTCTTTTAATAAAAAAGGAAAGGGACCATAGGTCCGGATGTAATCGAAAATTCCATAACCCCTTAAAAAACCCAGGTCAAAAGCTGAGATTTTGGGTTCTTTTGTTTTAATAATTTTTCCTTCTAAGTAATGAAACATTTTATTCTAAATGGATAAGTTTAACATGACCGACCATTTTTTTCAAAAGAGGAAAAGAAGAAAGAGAGGGGTCTTTGCTCAAAATATCCTTTGCTTCTTTCTCTGATTTTTTAATAAGCTCCAAATTGGTTAATGAGGCCAATTTAAAATCAGGATTTCCTGTCTGTTTTTTGCTTAAAAAATCTCCAGGCCCTCGGATTTCTAAATCCTTCATTGCCAATTCAAAGGCATTGTTAGCGTTCAACAAGGCCTCCATTCTTTTGACCGATTTTTCAGTTGGCAAATGGGTGATTAAAAAACATTTTCCTTCCTTTTCCCTTCTGCCCACCCTTCCTCTTAATTGATAGAGTTGGCTCAAACCGAATCTTTCAGCGTTTTGAATGACAATGAGTGTCGCGTTGCTAATGTCGATTCCTTCTTCGATAACATTGGTCGCCACCAAAATGTCGATTTTTCCTTTTTCAAAATCAGAAATCGTTTTTTCTTTTTCATCGCTTTTCATTTTTCCATAAATCATTTTGATTTTTGCTTCCGGAAAAGTTTTTTTTAATTTTTTCACTTCTTCCTTTACCGCTCTTAAATCGGGAATGAGTTTCCCTCTTTCTTTCATTTCGATTCGTGGGCAAACGAAAAAGACCTTGCCTTCCTTTTTTATTTCTTCTTCTATCAGTTTGTACATTTTTTTTAAGTCCTTTTGTTGAAAAACAAAGGTCTGGACTTTTTTTCTTCCCTTGGGCATTTCATCTAAAATCGAAAAGTCGAGATCTCCATAAAATGTCAAAGCCAAAGTCCGGGGAATTGGAGTGGCACTCATTGAGAGAAAATGGGGCAGGATCTCGCTTTTTTTAAAAAAGGTTTGTCTTTGTTCGACACCGAATCGGTGTTGTTCGTCAAAAACAACAAGAGCCAGTTTTTGAAAATTAAATTTATTTTGAAAAAGAGCATGAGTGCCAATGACAATATCAAAATTTCCTTCAGTGATTTCTTTGAGATTTTCTTTTTGGCCAGAAGTGAGGATGAAGATTTTAAAGTTAAAATCTTTTAAAAATTTTTTAAAATTTTCATAATGTTGTTTTGCCAAGATTTCTGTCGGAGCGATCATTGCTACTTGATAGCCTGACAAAACAGCATTGAGAGAACAAATAAGAGCGACCATTGTCTTTCCGCTGCCGACATCGCCTTGCAAGAGTCTGTTCATCGGATGTTCTTTTTCTGTGTCTTTTAAAATTTCCCAAATCGCTTTTTTTTGTGCTTTGGTGAGTTTAAAAGGTAAGGTTTCAATGAAGCTTTTGATTTTTTCGAGTTGAATGGGTATTTTAAAAGCCTTTTTTTGTTTTAATTTCATTTTTGCCTTAAAAACCTTTAATTGGAGCAAAAAAATTTCTTCGAATTCAAACCTTCTTTTTGCCTCCTCGTTTTTTGAAAAAGAATCGGGAAAATGCATTTGCCACACAGCTTCGGGAAAAGGAAGAAATTTTTCTTTTTCCAAAAGAAAACGAGGCAAGAATTCTTCCAATTTTTCTTTTATCTGGTTTAAAAAATTGAACATTGTTTTTCTTATCCATTTACTTTTGATGCCTTTTACTTCTGAATAAACAGGAACGATTCTGCCTGTATGAATACAAGGATAAGGGTTTTGAGGAAGGATATTTTCAAAATTAGGGTTGGAAAAAAAGATTTCTCCGTTTTTTTGGACTATTTTTCCAGCAAGGGAATAGTAAGAACCTTTTTTTAGCGTTTGATACAAAAAAGGTTGATTGTACCAGAGAGCTTTGATTTTTCCCGATTGATCTTCAAAAGTCGCTTCAATAAGAAAGATCGTTCCTCGGGGATTGACTTTCGTCGTGATTTTTGTGAGCCAGGCGTGAATCGTCGCTGTTTTTTCATCAAAAAGATGAGAGATGGGTAATATCTTTGAAAAATCTTCATAGCGATGGGGAAAATAATAAACGAGATCTTTTATCGTTTTTAAACCCAGTTTCAAAAGACGATTTTTTTCTCTTAGAGTTAAAAAGTTTAATTTTTCAATCTCCCAATCGAGGATCATTTTTCATTTTTACTCTTCAACTTTAATATCGTCAAAGATGACAGGAATTCTTTTTTGGAATTCTTTCAATAAAGGAAGAAAAATTTCTCTCATCTGGGGATGGGCGTTTTTTGAAAGACGCAATTTAAAAAAATGTCGCCATTCGCGCAAATTATAAGTAATGATGATCTCGGTTTTTAAAGAATTGGGTAGGACCGTTCTTGCTTCTTGAGGGCTGGCTCCCAATTCAATCAGTTGATTGTAAGCCCTCTCGCAAGCTTCCATTGCCTTTAACCAGACCTGATATTTTTGATCCTCTTTTTTGAAAAAAAAGGGTTCGATAAAAACAATACCTTTGTTTTTGTAATTGCAATAGCGAGTTGATTCTTGAGAATAGGAAGCAATCCGATGTCTGACGATTTCGTGAGAAATGCCCCGATCGCAAATCACCCTGACTGTAATTTTTTCATGTTCGATGACGGATTCATGGCCTGCTTTAATGATATTCTTAATAAAATTTTTAGCAGATTCTGGAGTGATTTTTTCTTCTGATTTATAACAAACGCGACCATACCTTTCTAAATTTTTAAGGATTTTTTCTCCATCGATTTCATCCTCAATAATAAAATATGGTTTAATGATTTCCATTCTTAAAAGATAAGATATTTTCCAAAAAAAATCAACAAATTTTAGAGCAAATCATTAACAGAATAATAAAAATTGGCGGTATCTTTTGGACAAAATCCGAATTTTTTTTTTGACGAAATCCGGATTGCGAAATCATTTTAGCAAACTTAATCCATAACTCCAAGAAAAGAAATCCTAAAAGATGAAATTTAGCAGGCAGGACTTCGTCCACCTACTTTCTAAAATTTTCGCGACTTACTTTTCATCCCCTCTCAGTTTGCGGGCCTTCGGGTGGCGGGCGGGTTGTGTTTGCCGAATGTTAGAACATTCTAAATTTAATTGAATTTAAACTTGAAAACTTCTATTTAAAGTTCAATTAAGTAACAACCGTACTTTTTGATGTCTTTTATTTTATAAAAATCGAAAAGGTTTATCTTTGTCACTCTTTTTACTTTCTTTATTAATTTCCTTCCGGTGTATTCCTTCTTTTCTGGATCCCATTCTTTTAAAACCAACCAATCCCCAGGTTTTACCCTAAAATCAGCCAATCTAAATTCGCAATTTTTGTTTCCTGTCTTTACCATCTTAAAATATTTTGACCAAATTTTTTTGTGAATTATTGCCATTTTTAAATTTTGAATTTTTGACCTTTTATAAATCTAACCTCATTCTTTTGTGGAATTCAAAAAATCCGACAATTCTATTTTTAACTTTTGCTACCAAAAATTTTTGATCTCTTCGTCTTTTAGATAAAAACTTTAAGAAATGTTTTCTTAATTGTTCTCTTCTTTCTTTTCCTGATTTGTAATATTTGGTATCAATCTTTTTATGATAATCTATTAAATCCATTTACAATTTAATAATCTTCCTTATATCTTTCTTTTTAGCTTCTTCAATTTTTATTTCCATAAATTTAATTTTTATATTTCTTTTTATTTATTTTATCTCATATTTATTTTATCTTATCTAAAATAATTCTTTTTTCAAATTTTCCTCTCTTTTTTGCTTTCTTTTTTCTCAATTTTTCTAACTCTTTTTCCATCTTTATGCTTTTTTAGTTTAAAGTTTTTCACATAAAACCAAAAACATATCGGAAAACTCCAAGGTTTAAAACCTATGGATTTTTTTAATCATATTCTTGGGAAAGCCTTTCGTGGGTGGCGCAAAGCGCCGCCCATTGAAAGGAAAATTTATGCCATCTATCGCATTTGGGCAGTAATTAAATTGTCGTCTTGCGTTCCCTAAGAGGCGAAACAAAAAAGATTAATTAATAAATTTTTCAATTTATGTTCGCTTTTTGCGAACCAAACTTTCAAATTTTGGAGCGAAAATTGTTTTTTGATTTTAAAAATCCGTATAAAATCGTCGCAAATGCCGAGCCCGAGCGAAGCGAGGGCGAGGCAATACCTTCTCAAAACTCCAAAATCGTAAAAT
>Ga0209162_1000142_pt1 | contig 76577 bp, 56 predicted proteins | sample YNPNPMetaG_FD_187121 | JGI IMG/M metagenome (GOLD analysis project Ga0209162, IMG submission 187121) | Anoxygenic and chlorotrophic microbial mat microbial communities from Yellowstone National Park, USA - YNP NP MetaG (SPAdes) (version 2) ...
CCCGAACTCGACTTGCCCCAACCCCGACAAAAAGTTCGACAAATTCTGAACCAGAAATATGAAAAAAGGGTACATTAGCCTCACCAGCGACAGCCCTGGCTAATAAAGTTTTGCCTGTGCCGGGCATTCCAACTAAAAGTACACCCTTTGGAATTCTTGCTCCTAAAGAAGTAAATTTTTTTGGATTTTTTAAAAAGTCAACAATTTCTTTCAATTCTTCTTTGGCTTCTTTGACTCCGGCCACATCTTTAAAAGTGACCTTCGTTTTTTCTTCTGGTTTAACTTCTCGCGCCCGGCTTTCACCAAATCGAAATGCTTCCTGAGTTCCACCTTTAAGTTGCCGAGTAAAAAAATAAATTAAACCAACCATTAAAAGAGCGGGTAAAACAATCGGGAGAATAATTTGGAGAAAGATATTTTGTTTCTCTACTGGTTTTATTGAGAGAACAACATTTTTTAAAAGTTCAGGTGAAATCTGGTAATAGTTGAGCAAAGAAGAAAGGTTTTGATTTTCTTCCTTAAAAAAGAAAAAGTTTGTCCCGTCTTTTGTGGAAAAACTCACTTTATTTTCTTCCAGGACAATCCTTTTTATTTCTTTTTTTTCAAGAAGTGAAATAAAATTGTTGACATCTGTCTCCTTTATTTTTTCAGAAGGAAGATTCAAGAGACTAAAAATACCGCTGATAATAAGAAAAATTATCAAAAAAATTAAGAAATTTTTAATTAATATTTTCATAATTTTAAAGAAAGACCCAAACGATGATCTTTTGGTTCAAGAGAAATTATTTTTAATTTTAAGACTTTATCAATCTCAATGTTATTTTTATTTTCTGCTGGCACCTCAGAGATATGGACTAGGCCCTGAATGTCTTTTTCTAATTCAACAAATATTCCGTAAGGAGTAATTTTTTTCACCTTTCCCGACACAATCTGTCCAACTTTATATTTTTTTTCAATATCCTTCCATGGATCAGGTATTAATTCTTTTAAAGAAAGAGAAATTTTTGAATTATCAAGAGAAATTATTTTCGCCTTTCTTGTTTCGCCAATTTTTACTATTTCTCCAATGTTTTCTACTTTTTGCCAAGAGAGTTCAGAAATGTGAATCAATCCTTTCAGGCCATCGCCAAATTCAATAAAAGCACCGAAAGGCGAAATTCCGACGATTTTACCTTCAACCACATCCCCAACCTGATATTTTTTAAGAAAAGATTTTCTTTTTTCTAGTTCAACTTCTTTTTCAGAAAAAATTATTTTTCCTTCCACCTTCCCACTATCAATAATTTTTACTTCTAAAGACTTTCCAATCATTTCTTTCAAAATGTTTAATATCTTGTTTTTGTCACCATCTTCTACCTGCGGGTAATGATCAGAGGCAAGTTGTGAGGCGGGGATGAACCCTTGGATTTTTCCATAAGAGACAATTAATCCACCTTTATTAGCGCCAATAACTTTTACTTTTAAAGTTTTTCGATCGTCTTTATTTTTTTTGAGACTCTCCCAAACTTTTAGATGAGAAATTTGACGAAGAGAAAGTTCAACGACGCCCTTTTCGTTTTCCTCTTCAATAACAATGGCTGTGACATTTTCGCCTAATTTTAGATTCTTTGTTTCCCCTAATTCATCTTCAAGTTCGGGTCCGCGGATAACACCAGTGGCTTCTCCTTTTAAATCTACCCAAACCTCTTTGCGTCCTATTTTTATGACTTGTCCTTCGACAATGTTTCCAACCTTTATTGTTTGATTTTTTAGTGGTTTAGTTGTTTTCTTCATAGTTAAATATTATAATAAGTTTTGACAACTAAGTAAAGAGATGATAAAATATTAGACACTAATCATTACAATCGACATTAAAATAAATTTTTACGAATATTTGTCTGTTGGTCAACAGACGGGTAATAATTAGTATTTTAGACTTTTATTGATTTAGATTAAAAACTCTTATGCAAATTATTTGGTACGGACAAAATTGTTTTAAAATTATCTCTCCGGAAGTAACGATATTAACCGACCCACTTTCTCCTCAAAAAGTTGGTCTTAAGAATCCAAAAATTGGGAACGAGGGAATTATTATTTTCTCTTCGGTTGAAGAAAAAAAGATAACACCACCAAACAATTTTGTTGTTTTTACGCCCGGTGAGTATGAAATAAAAAATGTTCTTATTTATGGTCTCCCTCATTTCGAGGGGAAATCATTAAAAACAATTTACCAATTAGATATTGAAGAAATAAAAGTTTGTTTTTTGGGGGAAATTTCTCAGAAACCAAAAGATGAGGAGTTAGAAAAATTGGGTAAAATCAACATTCTTATTTTACCTGTTTCTGGTAAAAAAACCATCAGTCCTCAAGAAGCCGCCGAAGTTGTTAATGAGATTCAGCCAAATCTAATTATTCCAAGTGGTTGGCAAGATGAGAAGGAACTTCTTCCTTTTATTAAAAAGACTGGTATTAAGAAAGAAGCGATTGTTGATAAATTAAAAATTAAGAAAAAAGATTTTTCTGATGAAAAAATTAGATTTTTTATCTTAAGACCGCTAGGTTCTAAAGCGAATGAATAAGAAAAATGATAAAAAAACTCTCCTCTGGCTTCTTATTTTAATAACTTTTATACTTTTAATTATTATCTGGTATTTTTATTTGAAAATCACCCCCCAACGAAAGATAGAAAAAGACGAAATATTTGAAAAAATAAAAAATAGTGAGTTTGAGATTAAGGAAAAATTTAAAGATTTCCTCAATGAAATAAAAAACCTAAAGATTTCTAACACAGAAAAAGAATTAGAAAAAAAACAAAAGGGGTTGACTGAAGAAAAAATAGAAAAATTAAAAGAAAAAGTTTTAGAATATATTAATAAAAAGGAACAAAGAAATGAGGATTAAAAAAACAGAAAACAATTCTTTAGCTAATCAGCCGGGCAGACCAAAAGAGAAAATAGAAGAAGTACCCTTAGCCGAAGAAATGCAGAAATCGTACTTAGATTATGCAATGAGTGTTATTGTTTCAAGAGCTCTTCCAGATGTTCGAGATGGTTTAAAGCCGGTTCAACGACGGATTCTTTATGCCATGTGGCAAATGGGTCTAAAATCTCAGGCAAAATTTAGAAAATCAGCCGCCGTTGTCGGTGAAGTTTTAGCCAAATATCATCCCCATGGTGATATGGCTGTTTATGATACGATGGTTAGGATGGCTCAAGATTTTTCTTTAAGATATCCCTTAATCGATGGCCAGGGAAATTGGGGTTCAATTGATGGCGATCAAGCAGCCGCTTACCGTTATACTGAGTCGCGGCTTTCCAAAATTGCCGAGGAACTTTTAGTTGATTTAGAAAAAGATACGGTTGGTTGGCTTTCTAATTATGACGGAACAACTAAAGAACCGATAATCCTGCCCGGTAAACTTCCTAACCTTCTTATTAATGGGGCAACAGGTATTGCCGTTGGAGTAGCAACTAATATTCCGCCTCATAATCTTTCTGAAATTTGCCAAGCAATTATTTATCTTATTGATCATCCAGAAGCAAGTATTTCTGAGTTAATGAATTTTATTCAGGGTCCTGATTTTCCGACTGGTGGAATAGTTTTTGGGGGAGAAAATTTGAAAGAGGCCTATTCTTTTGGTAGGGGGAAGATAATTATTCGAGCAAAAACAGAAATTTTAAAAGACACTCCTCACCCGCAGATTATCATTAGTGAGATTCCTTATTTAGTAAGCAAGAAAATTCTTTTAGAAAAAATCGCTGAATTGGTTCAAGAAAAAAAGATTCAGGAAATAAGAAACATTCGAGATCTTTCCAATAAAGAAGGAATAAAAATTATTATTGATTTAAAAAAAGAATCTCACCCCGAAAAGGTTCTTAATCAACTTCTTGCCTTAACTCCCCTTGAATCATCTTTTCATTTTAATTTTTTGGCTTTGGTTGATGGTCTTCAGGTTAAGACCCTCTCCTTAAAAAATATTTTAGAAAATTATCTTACTCACCGAGAAATTGTTTTAAGGAGAAGAACAGAGTGGGAGTTGAAAAAGGTTTTGAAAAGAATCCATATTCTCGAAGGTTTCGATATTGCTTTAACCAATCTCTCGATGGTAATAAAAATTATCAAGGAATCAAAGGACAAAGAAAAAGCCAAAGATGATCTTAAGAAGAAACTTTCTCTTTCTGAAGAGCAGGCTTTGGCCATTTTGGATCTTCGACTTTGGCAACTGAGTCGTCTTGAAAGACAAAAAGTTAAAGACGAACTTAAAGATTTAAGAATAAAGAAAGAAGAACTTTCTTCTCTTTTGGCCGAACCTAAAAAAATTTTAAATCTTATTAAAAATGAACTTAATGAATTAAAGGAGAAATATGGTGATGAAAGAAAAACTAAAATTATCAGCACTCTTCCCAAAGAATTTAAAGAGGAAGATTTAATTGCCGACAGATTGGTTTTAGTGGTTATTACTCAAGATGGTTATATAAAAAGAATTTTTCCCGAGCAATTTCGTGTCCAAGGAAGAGGAGGAAAGGGAACTCAGGTAATTAAAAATAAAGAGACCGACGTTCTTTCTCAAATAATTTTTACTTCAACTCTTTCAGAGGTTCTATTTTTTACTAACCGAGGTAAAGTTTTTAAACTAAAGGTCTATGAGATTCCCGAAAAAGGGAAAGTTTCAAAAGGAGAGGCGATAGTTAATTTTCTTTCTCTCTCTGAAGGTGAAAAAGTTTCTGCGGTTTTAACTTGCTCACCACAAAAACATTTTTCATTGATGGGATTTAAAGAAAAAAATGATCAGAAGTTTCTAATCATTACTACTAAAAAGGGATTAATTAAGAGAGTAGCTATTGACAGTCTTGAAAATGTCAGAAGAAACGGTTTACTTGTTATTGGTTTAGATAAGAACGATTCACTTGTTTCAGTTAAGCCATCAACTGGCGATGATGAAGTATTTTTAATTACTCGCGCTGGTCGATCGATAAGATTTTTAGAAAAAGAAATAAGAAAACTTTCCCGAGAAGCAAGGGGAATTAGAGGAATAAAACTTTCATCAGATGATGAAATTATTGGTTTAGAGGTATTGTCAAAAAAGAAATCACAAGAGGCGAAAATTTTCACTATCACCGAAGGGGGTTTTGGAAAATTTTCTCCCATTTCTTCGTATCGTTTACAGAAAAGGGGTGGTTTTGGTATCAAAGCCCATCGGGTCAACATTAAAACTGGCAGATTGGTGAGCGCCTTTTTCATTGATGAAAAAAATTTACCCGAAGAGATTCAAGGTGATTTAATTATTGCTTCTGATGGAGGTCAGGTTTTAAGAATTCCCCTTAAAAGTATTCCTATTTTAGGTAGGGTTTCGCAAGGAGTGAGATTAATAAAATTTAAAGATAAAAAAGATAAAGTTTCATCAATAACTGTTATTTAATATGAACCAACTTTTTAATTTGATTCTTTATCAGCCATTTCTTAATCTTTTGGTTTTTTTCTACAATACCATTGCCCTTCACGACCTTGGTCTTTCGATTATTTTTCTTACTCTATTCGTTAAGATTATTTTATATCCACTTTCTATTTCTCAAATCAAAGCTCAAAAATCTTTAGCCGAAATTCAACCAAAATTAGCCGAGATTAAAAAGAGGTGTGGCGACAATCGAGAAAAATTAGCGCAGGAGACAATGGAAATTTACCGAACACATAAAATTAATCCATTTTCTTCATGTTTGCCTCTTCTTATTCAATTTCCAATTCTTTTGGCTATTTATCAAGTTTTTAGAAGTGGTATTTTAATGGAAAATCTTCCTTTATATTCCTTTATTTATAATCCCGGTAGACTTAATCCCATTGCCTTTGGTTTCATCAATTTGGCTCAAAAAAGTTTTCCCCTTACTCTTTTAACTGGTCTGGCTCAATATTTTCAAGCTAAAATGCTTTCAACAAAAAAACCACCGGCTGAGGTTTCTAAAGAAAAAACAGCTAAAGACGAATCAATGACAGCTCTTCTTAATAAACAGATGTTGGTAATGATGCCTATTTTTACTGTTGTTATTGGAATGACTTTACCATCTGGTTTGGTTTTTTATTGGTTGGTCAATTTGATTTTAACGGTTATCCAACAAATCTTTATTTTCAATAAAAGAGAAATAATTAAGACCTAATTATGGGCGGTTACACTCTTTTTAAAAATTTTATTCTTGATCCAATCCTGAGTCTTATTTATTTCCCTCTTTGGTGGTATAGCAAAGGATTTTTGAAGTTTTCAAATTTTCTAAGAAAAAATATTGAAGAATTGTCTCAACCATTTGTTTTAAAAATTCTTCTAGCCAATCTTTTTAAACCAATGTATGGTGACTATTCTCGTGAGGGTAGAATTATTAGTTTCTTCATGAGAATTTTTCATCTCTTTTGGCGAATTTTAAAAATTGTTATCGTCTCGATTCTTTCCTTGGTAATTTTAATTATCTATCTTCTTTTACCAATTTTTATTTTTTATGAAATAGTTTGTAATTTTCGTAATTCTTGCCATTATTTCCTTTTCCCATCAATTATCTAATCACCAATATAAATAATTATAAATTATTAGCGGTAATTAATGGGTATTTATATGATTGGCGACAGACAATTTAATTTTTGTCGAAATTGTTCTGGCGAAGGAGAAAAAGAAAAAAATATTTGCCCAACCTGTCTTGGGACTGGGATTTGGGCTAAGACAGATAACAAAATTATTTTTTTTAAAAGAGAAATTTCAAGATTAATTATTGCTATTTTAAAAATAAAAAAATTTTTTAAGTTTTTTTTCAAATTTATTCTTACTTTTTTTGGTCTTTTTGGTTTTATCTGCCTTTGTCAGGCTATTTTTTCTTTTAGTTTTCTTGCCAAATTTTTAAATATCTTTAATCAACCAAAAGGTTCTTTAATGCTAATTTTTTGGTTATCTTTGGCCGGAGATATTTTTCTTGTTTATCTTAAAGAGAGAGCAAAGGAGAAAAAGGATTTGCTTTCTTTTTTTGCTAAAGGAGAAAAAATTAATGTTAATGATTTTTTAGACAAATCATCTCATTTGGTTATTGAAAACGCCTTTCTTTTAGCTCGAAAATTAAATCATCGGAAAATAGAACCGATTCATCTTTTTATTGGCATTCTTCAACGGGAAGAGGGGGCGATTGTTTTTTCTCGATTGGGACTGTCTTTTGGTATTTTAAAAGAAAGATTAATCCAGGCTTTAAGTAATCTTTTACCCAATTATGAAAAAAAAGAAATAATTTTCTCAATGGAAACAAAAAAAATTTTAATTGAGTCTCTTTTTTCAGCTGTCGAAAAAAAGAAAAGATTGATTTCACCCTTGGAAATTCTTTTTCATCTTGCCTCGGAAGTAGAAACTGTCAAATCAATTTTAGATGACTTTGAACTAAAACCAAATGATGTGAAAAATGTTATTATTTGGAAAGAAGTTTATCAAGAGATTAGCCGAGATTGGCAAAAATTGTCCCGAGGGGCAAGTATTAGACCAAAAGGACCAATGAATATCGCGATGACTGCCGTAGCCACTCCATTTTTAGATAATTTTTCCCAAGATTTAACTTATTTAGCTAGGATTGGTTATCTTGCTCCTTTTATGGATCGAGAGAAAGAAATGGAAGAAATTTTCAGAATTTTAGAGAGTGGCAAGGGTAATTTAGTTTTGGTTGGCCCACCAGGGATTGGTAAAACAGCCATCATTGAGGGCTTAGCCAGAAAGATGATTCAGAACGAAGTACCCAAAATTCTTCAAGACAAAAGATTGGTTAGTTTATCTTTAGCTAAGTTAGTGGCTGGCGCTTCAGCGCCTGGTGAAATTGAACAGAGGCTTCAGATTATTATTCAGGAGATTATTCGGGCTGGTAACATCGTTCTTTTTATCAAAGACATTCATAATATGATTGGCGTTAAAACAACTGAAGGCGAATTAGATATCTCAGAAATTTTAGCCGAAGCCATTGAAAAAAAATACTTCCTTGTTTTGGCCACTTCAATTCCTGGTGCCTATGAACGCTATTTAGAATCTTCAAGTTTAGGTCAGGCTTTAACAAAAATTAATATTGATGAACCAGATAAAAATAATACTATTCTTATTTTAGAAGCGAAAGTAGCAGGGATCGAGGCAAAGAACAAAGTTTTCTTTTCCTATGGTGCCTTAGAAAAAGCTATTGAATTGTCTGAACGCTATCTTTATGAAAAATTTCTACCAGAAAAAGCCATTTCTCTTCTTGAAGAAGTGGCAGTTTATACTAGACAAAAAAGAGGGATAAATAATTTTGTTTTGAAAGAAGATGTCGCCGAGATTGTTTCACAAAAAACCGGTATTCCTCCTGAAAAAGTTAGCGAAGAAGAAAAAGAAAAATTATTAGTTTTAGAGAAAAAAATTCACGAAAGAATTATTGATCAAGAGGAGGCTGTTAATTTAGTTTCTTCAGCAATTAGAAGAGCCAGAACAGAATTAAGAGACCCCAAAAAACCAATTGTCAATCTCCTTTTCTTGGGTCCAACCGGAGTAGGTAAAACAGAACTGGCTAAAACTGTGGCTGAGGTCTATTTTGGCAAAGAAGAAAGGATGATTCGTCTAGATATGAGTGAATTTCAAACTAAGGAATCTTTGGGTCGCCTAATTGGTAATCCGGCTGAACCAAGAGGAGTTTTAACCGAGGCTGTTCGTCGGGCACCATTTTCACTTCTTCTTCTTGATGAAATTGAAAAATCTCATCCTGATATTTTAAATGTTTTTCTTCAGGTAATGGATGATGGACGGTTAACTGATTGGCAGGGGAGAACAATAAATTTTACTAATTTAATCATTATTGGTACTTCAAATGCTGGGACAGATTATATTCAAAAAGAACTGGCCCTTGGTAAAAGGATTGAGGAGATTAGAGAAACTTTAGTCAAAGAAAAAATTTCTAACTATTTTCGACCAGAATTTTTGAATCGCTTTGACGCCATTGTTGTTTTTAAACCATTAGGGAAAAAAGAAATAAAAGAAATTACTAAATTACTTTTGAAAAAGTTATCTGCCCAACTTGAACAAAAGGGCGTAATTTTTCAGGCCACCGAAGAGGCGATTGAAGAATTGGCTGATCTTGGTTTTGATCAAACTTTTGGGGCTCGATACTTAAAAAGAGTTGTTCAAGAGCAAGTCAATAATGCCTTAGCCACTTATCTTTTGACTGGAAAACTAGCCCATGGCGATGTTGCTATTTTGGAGAAGGGGGGTATAATAAGGGTGGAGAAGAAGAAATAGATACGAATCAATACAAATCTAAAACACAAATTATTACAAATATTTGTAAAGATTAGCATATGAACCAGGTAAAAAAAGCAGTTATCCTGGCAGCAGGTTTAGGCACAAGATTTTTATCAATTACTAAAACCATTCCTAAAGAAATGTTGCCGCTTATTGATAAACCAGTTCTTCATTATCTTATAGATGAGGCTCAATTATCAGGAATTAGAGAGATTATTTTAATTATTTCACCAGAGAAAGAAATAATTAAAAATTATTTTAAGAAAAATAAAAAATTAGAATATTTTCTTCGAGTCAGAAAAGAAAAAAAATATCTGGCTGAAATAAAAAAAATAGAGAAATTTCCCAAAATTTCTTTTCTTTATCAAGAAAAACCCCTTGGTATTGGCGATGCTGTTTTGATTGCAGAAAAGAAAATTAAAAATGAACCGTTTGCCTTGTTTTTCGCCGACGATGTAATAGCGAGCAAAACCCCTTGTCTTAAACAGTTAATTGATGTTTATAAAAAATATCAAAAAATTATTATTGGTGTGGCGCCAGTGCCCAAAAAAGAAGTTTTTCGTTACGGGGTAATTAAAGCAAAAAAGATTTCAAGCAGGGTCTACCAAGTTTTGGATTTAGTAGAAAAACCCGCAATTAATAAGGCGCCATCAAATTTGGCTATCACTGGTCGTTATATTTTGACTCCAGAAATTTTTCTACCCCTTAAACAATTAAAATCTCAGAAAATTCAGGCGGGGAAAGAGATTTATTTAACTGATGCTTTGAAAATTTTATTGGAAACCAAAAATTCTTTTTATGCCTATCTTTATCAGGGAGATTGGCTTTCTTGTGGCAATAAAATTGGTTGGCTTAAGGCAAACATTGAGATTGGTTTAAAACATCCAGAAACAAAGGAAGAATTAAGGAAATACCTTAAAGGCATTAAATTAACCCAATTGACCTAATTGCTCTAATTAACCTAATTAATCTAATCAATATCTAATGACCAAATGACAAAATATTTTTAAAATTGGGCATTTAGAAATTAGGGTTTGATTAGGTCAATTAAAAATTAGAATAATTAGAAATTTAAAAGTTATGCGTTTTATTAGAATCTTAATTTTATCTTTAATTTTTCTTTTCTTGTTTTTCGGGTTTAATCCATCAGTCAAAGGACAATTTGGACCAACCGGCCAAATTATGCCAGGAGTTGGTCCTCAAACAGGTAAGCCCCTTCTGCCAACAGTTAATCTTGATTGGTGGGTTGTCTGGGAAGAACCGAGCGACTTCTCTGGCTTAATCGCTAATTTTCGCGCTCTTTATCCCCAGGTTAATATCAATGTTAGAAAGTTCCGCTATGATGAATACAAAGATGCGTTAATTCAGGCCTGGGCAAGGGATCAAGGACCGGATATTTTTTCTTTACCTAATACTTGGCTTCGGGAATATGCTGATGAGTGGCTTGAACCAATGCCAGCCAGGGTTAAATTACAAAAAGAAATAGAATCAGGGCCGGGTTGTTTTAAAAAGAGAAGAATTGTCACCCGTCAAGAAGAACTTCTTTCTCTAAAAGATATTAAAGAAAAATTTGTTGGTCAGGTTGAAAAAGATATCGTGATTAACGGAAGGATTTTTGGTTTGCCCCTTAATTTAGATACATTAGTTTTATTCTATAATCGCGATCTCCTTGATGCGGCAAAAATTCCCCTTCCGCCAAAAAATTGGCAAGAATTTACCGACCAAGTCAAAAAACTAACTTTAGTTGATAAAGAGGGAAATATTTATCAAGCTGGCGCTGCCCTCGGTACTTCAAATAACATTGAGAGATCGGTTGATATTCTTTCTCTTTTAATGATGCAAGTTGGAACTCAAATGAGTGATGCTAATGGTAATGCTATTTTTAATCAACCCTTGGCTGGTGACCCAAATTATTTTCCAGCTGAGGAAGCCTTAAGATTTTACACTGACTTTCAAGATAAAAATAAAGAAATCTATACTTGGCATAAAGAAATGCCATCAGCCCTTGATTTTTTCACTCAAGGTAAATTAGCTTTCTTTTTTGGCTATGCTTATCATCTTCCACTTATTCGGGCTAAAGCGCCAAATCTTTCCTTTGGGATTGCTAAAATGCCCCAACCAGAAGGAGCAATTAAAGAAATAAATTTTGCTAATTATTCGGTTCAGGTGGTGGCAAGAAAAAGTAAAAACAAAGATTTGGCTTGGGCTTTTCTTAAACAGGCAGCCCTTTCACCACAACCTTATCTTGCGAGAGTAAAAAGACCAACTGCTTTAAGAAGTTTAATTGCCGAACAAATAAATGACCCAGATTTGGAGGCTTTTGTCAATCAAGTTTTAACTGCTCAATCTTGGTATCAAGGTAAAAATGCCCTTTTAATGGAAGAGGCTTTTAAAGAAATGATTAATGATGTTATTGATGGTAAAAAGACCTATTTAGAAGCAATCAATTTTGCTGCCCAGAAAATTAATCAAACCATTAGATAGTAATTTAATAGTTATACAATAGTTATACAGTAGTAATTCAATAGAAAAACAATCGAATTACAACTGAATTACCATTGAATTACTTAAAATAATATGGCAAATTGTAAATTGGAAATTGTAAATTGGAAATGGAAATTTATTTTATTGTTATTTGTTGTTTGTCATTTGCTCTTTGTTATTGGCTCGCCTGTTTTTGCTCAGAATCAAACACCAACAGAACCGGTCTCCCGGCCATCTTGTGTTTGCGATAAAGATTGCGAACACACTGGTTTAATGAGTGAAGTTTCTGATGAGTGTGCTTGCTGTGGCTGTTGTCAATTAATTGATATTTTAAAATTGGCTCGGGGAATTTCTCTTATTATATCAAAGTTTGTTGGCGTAATAGCTCTTGTTTTTTTTATTGTTGGTGGTATAATGTGGATGTTTTCTGGTGGTAATCCAGAAACAGTTAAAAGGGGTAAGCAAATTTTGATTGGCAGTTTAATTGGCATTTTAATTGTTTTCTTTGCCTGGCAGATTGTCAATTTTGTTATTTGCGCAATTTCAAAAGGAGAAATAACCCAATCTTGTGAAATTTTTGGGAGACCTTGGTATAAATTTCCTAGCGAGTAATTTAATGACATATGTCTTTTTCTAAAAAAATAATTATTCTCGTCTTTTTCCTTTTTATTTTTTCCTTTCTATTTTCTATCTTTCCTGTTTTTGCTGATGAAGAATTGCCTTCACCGATTGGCAACGTAACTGTTCCTCAAATTATCGCTCGAGTCATTAAAATTGTTTTAGGTTTGGTTGGTGTCTTGGCTTTAATTATGTTTATTTATGGCGGGATTCTTTGGATGACTTCAGGTGGTAATGTTGAACAAGTTAAAAAAGGCAAGGCCACTTTGGTTTGGGCAACACTTGGTTTAGCCATTATTTTTCTTGCCTACTCTCTTGTCTATTTTATTATCACAAAAATTACCCAAGGGACGACCCCAACAGGACCATAAGTAATATCGCCAGAACAAGAGTTATAAAAATGGCAATGTGTAAAGAGTGCAGAAGGGTGTAGAAATCTTGGACCTGACGAATCATTTCCAACAACTGGTAAGTGTCTTGATAATCAACCAGTGTGGTGTTTTCCGAGAGAAATTTAATTTATGACTTCTGTGTTTAAGGGGCACTGTGGATAACTTTTTCTTGACTTTATAGTTTTTAAAGATAATAATTTTAATGTAAGGTAATCAATTAGTTTTAAAGAATAATTTTTTTGATAAATATAATTTTACTCACTACGAAATACGAAGAATTACAAAACTACGAAAAAGATAAAGGTCAGATTCGTAGTTTCGTAAAAATTTCGTAGTTCGTAGGATTAATTAAAGGTCGAATGGAGGGATCGATAAAAGAGAAAAAAATATGAAAAAGTTAATTTTAATTTCAAGTTTGGTTTCTTTGATTTTACCAGCAGTGGCTTTTGCTCAAGAGACTGGTAATTGGAATGGTTGGATGGGTAATTTAATTAATGGTACGGCGATTGTCCCACAAGCTGATTTAGTAAAACTTATTTTCACTATTATTCAATATGTACTTGCCTTTTTAGGAGTGGTTGCTGTAGTGGTTATTCTGATTGGTGGCTTTATGTGGATGACAGCCGGAGGCAATGAGGAAAAAGTAGGCAAAGCCAAAAAAACTTTAATTCAGGGTCTGATTGGTTTGGTTATTATTTTACTTGCCTATGCCATTGCTGCCTTTGTCATTGCCCAGCTAAAAATCTTTTCTTCGTAAATTAAACCCAAAAAGAATTTAGCGTTTATTCTTTTTGCTATCTCCTAGAGAACCAGAAATGGTTCTCTTAGGGTCTATTGGGGATAATTTCTTATTGTTTGATTTCTGTTTTTTTGATAAGATGTACTATCCAACCAATTTAAGTGAAGCCAAACCGCTATCAAATTAGTTAGCAATTATTAAAAATAAAATTAATGAAGTATTTCAAAAAAACATCTCGTTTTATTATCATTATTATTTTTCTTTCTTTATTCTTTTTTCAAGAAAGCGGATTTTTATTAGCCCAAACCGAAGAAGAATATATCAACGAATTAACTAAGGGTACACCAATAATAGAAGAGACAAATCTTGAAAAATTGGTCTATAATATTATCCAATATATTTTGAGTTTTTTAGGCGTGGTGGCAATGATCGTCATTATGTATGGTGGTTATCTCTGGATGACAGCCGGAGGCAATGAGGAAAAAGTAGGCAAAGCCAAAAAAACTTTAATTCAGGGTCTGATTGGTTTGGTTATTATTTTACTTGCCTATGCCATTGCTGCCTTTGTCATTACCAGACTTTACGTTTTAGGCAAATAAATTTCTTAAATTTAAAAATTTATTTTTTGGAAATTTTTTTATGCTTAAATTTTTCAATTCAAAAAAAATTAAAATTATTCTTGTCTGGCTAGTTTTTCTTTTTTTAATTTTTTCTTCCCTTTCGCAAACACTCGCCACCCAACCAGGTGAGGAAACATTAAATGTTCTTAAAGATGTTGCTGAGCAAGCAGGGCTTCCTCAATATCCAGATCCGACAATGATTATTGTTAACATTTTAAACTATCTTCTAACCTTTATTGGCGTAATTTTTATTCTGATTATCATCTATGGCGGTCTGATGTGGATGACTGGGGGAGTAACTGATTTTTTATGGATTGCCGGGCCGAGCCATGAGGAGAAAATAAAAAAGGCCAAAGAATTAATTAGAGACGCCATTATTGGTTTAGTCATTATTATTTTGGCCAGAGTGATTTATTATTTTGTGAAGGAGAGGTTGAAGGGAGGCGGACCAACCGGTGGTGTTGAGGGTTAAAGAATGTTAAGACTTATATAAAAATAAAAGAATAAAAAATTAAGGGCGAGTTGTTAGTTATCTAACTCGCCCTTTTACTTTTAATTCCAAGAAAACCATACTATGACATCCGCATAATGTCCGCCTTTCGTTACGCGGATGTCGCTATTATTAAATCGGTTTGCCGTCACCCCCTCAGTGTGTTCACCTTTCTTCCGGCCGCAACGGTCGAGATACACAGCATAAACCCTCACGTCCATCGGTCTCGCCAGCGGCGGCAACAAAACCTCATCGCCGGGTCTGATGACCCAACACCCGGGGATTTTGTCAGTCGTGACCCGGATGCTGTATGGACTCCGATTCTCAATGGCGAGAACCAGAGTTCCTTCGGTTGAGGGTGCCGCAGATGGTGCCGGTGCTGGCTTTTCTACCGCAATCTGATGTTCTTGTTCCTTCTTAGCAGAGGAGTCTATCTTTGCGAGAGGCTTATTCGATAGGTCTTTATCACTGTCGACGCCAGAGAAGTTGCCAATCATCGTGATTTCTGCGCGTTCTGAGGTAGGGATTGTCTTGGCAATTCGTTTATTTGGGATTTTGGAAGTAATCACCCAAACAAGTCCAAAAAGGGTTAGGAGTAAGGCGGCCACAATTGTGACTGTTGCCCACCACGGAAATCCCCGCGGTGCCTGTACCGGTTGCGGTGTCGGCGGTTGTGCCGGTTGTGCCGGTTGTGGTGGTTGCTGTTCAGCCGGTGGCTGCGGTGGTTGCTGTGGCTCCTGCGGTGGTTGCGGCGATACTTCTTTCCCTTTCATTTTTCTTCTCTTCATTTTTTCTCCTTTTTAGATTTTTGGCTGCTTAAGGCAGCCTATTTTCATTTTCTGTGGTTTTATTTTAGCAATTTTTTTTAAATTTTGTCAAGAAAAATTTCCGCTTAAATAAGCGGAAATTTTATATTTTAATACTCGAGAAATTTAGAAATTGGATATTAGAGATTAGAAATTTCTGAGCCTTCGGCTTAACTCTATCATTCCTTTTATATCTTCCCAAACTGTCGCTAAAATTTTAACGGTACTTTTTCTGGCCTCACTTCTTTTTTCCACCCATTCAACCGGTACTTCTTTAATTTTAAAACCCATTTTTTCCGCTAAAATTAAAAGTTCAGTATCAAAAAACCAGTTATTATTTTTTATTTTTGGTATAATTTCTTGGGCAACTTTTTGGGAAATGGCTTTAAATCCACATTGGGCGTCAAGAAAACTCGGCCGGAAGAAAATTTTCAAAAGAAAATTATAAATTCGGCTGGTGATTTCTCTTTTAAAAGACCTTTTTATTTTACTTTCTTTTTTTAAACGAGAACCAATGGCTAAATCATAATTTTCTTCAGAGATTGCTTTGATTAACAAAGGGAGGGCGTTTAGATCAGTGGCTAAATCAATGTCCATATAAGTATAAATATCTGCTAGATATTCTTGAGACCATGACTTTTTTAAAGCATAACCCCGACCCCTTTCTGGAATATGAAAAAATAAAATTTGTCGATATTTTCTTGACAATTCCTCAGCAATATTTGGCGTTCTATCTGAAGAGCCATTATCAGCAATTAGAATTTGCCAATCAAAATCTTTTAAATTTTTTTGGCAAAAATCAGCAACTTTCAAAGTATTTTCTTTGACTACCAACTCTTCATTATAAGTTGGCAGGGTAATAAGAATTTTTTTCATAAATACATTAGGAATAAAATAAATTTATAGTGACTTAAAAAATTAAAGATAAAAAATTTTCTTTTTAGTCATTAGTGATAATTTTTAAAATAGACCCGTCTACATTATAAAATATTTTTTTTGCTTTTAGGTTTCCTAATTCATCATTTTTTGCTACATATAAATTATTTTCTTTTGGTGAATAACAATCGGCAAGATTACAAAATTTATATTTATCAAAAGAATCAATTATTCTTAAACCATCTGGCGAATAAATCTCTTTTTCTGATTTTATCAATGACTGGAATTGTTTGGGGGGATATTTTAAATAAAATAATAGATAGATATAATAAGTAGGAGTGGTTTTGGTAGAGAAAACAACTTTGTCATATTGGGCTTGATTTTCTTTAATATAATGGATAATTTCTCTAAAACCGAATTCATAATAAATTTCTTTAAAATTATAAGGATAGTTGTTTTTTAGAAGAAAAAGCAAATTTAAAGAAAGAAAGACAAGGAAAATTATAGAGGAGAAAAATAAAATCTTTTTTTTCTCTATTTTGGTTCTTTTTAAACAATTAAAAAACCTCCAACAGCCATAAGCAGCAATGATTTCGAAAAACGGTAAAAGTAATACTGATCTTATAACATGGGGGTTGGGAATAGTTAAAGCCGCCGGAACAACAGAAATAACAATAACGAGAAACAAAAATTGAACCTCTCTTTCCTTTCTTTTTTGCCATAAAAAATAGATACCTAAAAGAGCTAAAACAATGATAAAAAATAGATAATTATTGAAGAGGAAGGCTGGTGATAAGTAAGAAAAAAGATGAAGGATAAAAAGAAATGGCCAATAAGAATAATTGAAAATAGAAATTTGATTAAAGCGAGCTTGAACTTGATTCCATTTTATTAGATTGAAATACAAAAACGGGATAGTGATAATTAAAAAAATAAGAAAGGGGAAAATAATATACTCCTTTAATTTTATTATTTCTTTTCTATAAATTATTAAAAAAATAATAAGGAGCAACGGAATAAAAACTTTGGTTACCGAATAAGAATAAAGAGTCAGGGCTAAAGGAATGGCACTCATGATAAAAAATTTTTTATTTTTTAAACCTTTTAATAATAAAAAAATTCCTAACGAAGAAAAAAATGGTGCCGGAATTGCTTCGTGGGCATAACGGCTTAAAAAAATATGCCAAGGAGAAATAGCCAGAAAAAAAGCCGCCAATAATCCGACCTCTTCTTTTTTAAATAATTCTTTAGCTAAATAATAGGCCATTAAAACAGTTAGAATGCCCCAAACAACCGCTCCCAAACGAACGGCCAATTCATTTAAACCGAAAACAGCAACAAATGGAACAAGAGAATAAATAAAAAGAGGGGGGCGGTTATCATAAATTTTACTAAACCCTTCAAAAAAAATTGGCCAGGGATTACCCCAGTGATCTTTACCAGTTTTTAAAATTGAATAGGCCTCGTAGCCATTTATTGCTTCGTCGGGGATAAAAAAAGCCGGCCAATTATTTAAGTCAACAATTCTTAACAAAAAAGCAATAAAGATGATGAAAATCAATAATAATTTTTGCCACCTTAGGTTTTTCATTATTTTTTTTCAAAAATTTTAAATTTTTTTAAACCTAAACGTTGAAGTAAAAATTTTATTAGTGTGAAAAGAGTACCGATTCCATAGACAAGACTTCTTTTAAAATTTATCGAAGAGGCCTCAGGGAAATAACGAACCGGGACGGGAATTTCACCGATTCGAAAACCAAAAATTACGGCTTGAATAAGAATTTCTTGATCAAAAACAAAATCATCAGAATTTCTTTCAAAGGGGACGGTTTCTAAAAAATTTTTTGTATAGGCGCGGAAACCGGTGTGCCACTCAGAAAGATTTTGACCGGTAATAATATTTTCTATAATCGTTAAAAATCGATTAGCAAAATATTTATAAAAAGGCATTCCACCAGCCAAGGCCTCTTTTCTGGTTCTAATTCTTGAACCAAGCATTATTTCAAACCGACCATCAAGAATTGGTTTAACTAAATCAGGTAAAAGACGAGCATCATATTGATAATCAGGATGAATCATCACCACAATTTCTGCCCCTCTTTTTAAAGCCTCTCGATAACAAGTTTTTTGATTGGCGCCATAGCCCTTGTTTTTTTCATGGACAATTATTGGAATCCCCAGTGACTTAGCCACCTCAACGGTTTTATCATTACTGGCATCATCAACTAGAATTATTTCACTAACCCAATCTTTGGGGATATCATCATAGGTTTTTTTTAATGTCTTCTCGGCTTTATAAGCTGGCATCACAACAATAACTTTCTTTTTCATAAATTTATTTTAAAAATACTCACACTATTATTTTTAAAAACCTCTTGACCAAACTTAGTTAAATCTGACGAACCAAGTTTTTTTTCAAAATCACTGTAGAAAATATATTTTATTCGATGAATTTTAAAAAGAATTTTCATCTGTTGTTCATCTATTTTACCAGAAAAAAAATTTTTCACCAATTTTTCTTTTTCTTGAACAAAAGTTGTTTGTGCCCAATGGCCAAGAAAAACTTTATTGCCACTATAACGAGGAATGAAACTACCTATTTCATAAGAAGAAAAAACCGCTTCTTCTGGGGTGGTATTTTTTTCTAGCCAATCGAAGCCATCTTTTATTTCTTGAGAAAGATATGATGGATAATCCTTATTTTGTAAAAATAAAAAATTTATTTTATAAATTAGAAGATTGGTAAAAGAAGTAAAAAATAGAATAGCGAGAAAGAAGACAATACCCGGTGAAATTTTGGGGAATTTTTTATTTATGAATTGATAAAATTTATTAAGAGTAAAGCTTGATAAAATTCCTAGAAAAACAGAAATACCTAAACTTAGCTTCCATTGAAAATTGACCGGCAGATAAAGTAAAAAGAATTGAACAATACTCCAAAGAAAAAGAATTTGAAATTTCCTTTCTTGGCGGATAAATTTTAAAGAAAAAAGGGAAAAAATAAGAAACGGGAAGAGTCCGCAAAAATAATAAATGATGGCCGGTGAAAACATCGGCATTAAACTATGTTGATACCAGACAAAATGAGAATAATTAACTAAAAAGTCATAAATAACAATTGGTAAGGGGAAAAGAAAGGTGATAAAAACTTTGCCTAAATTTTGCCAAAATTTAGCAAAAAAAATCAGATAGGAAAAAGCCAAAGCATAAAAAATGACAAGATCATAAGGATGAATTAAAACCAAAAGAAAAATGAAAATTCCAGACAAGATTGCCTTTTTCATTTCTTTTTCTTCCAAAGATTTAATAAAAAAAAGAAGCGACCAAAGAAGAAGGGTCAGTCCCAGACTCATTATCAATGGCCAAAGAAGAATATTGAAAAAAATGGCCTCAGACAACCAAAGGTCAACTGAATTTTTATCAAAAAGCCAGCCGAGTCCGCTTCCTAAGGAGATAAAAACCAAAGAGATAAATCGTGAATTAAAATTTTCAAAAAAATGGCTAATAAAATAATAAAGAGTGATTAACAGAAAAAAATTAGCCAACAAAGTGAAAATAAAAAAAATTATTTCGGGATTAATATTTGAAAAATGATTGATTTGGCCAATTAGAAAAAAGATTGGATGAAAAAAAAGGGCTGGATGAGGTTCGGTAGTATAAAGAATTTTCGCTAATATCTTTCCTCGACTGTACTGATTAATCCAAGCCTGGTAAGCATTGTAATCTAAAAAATATTTAGAATTAGTCCAAGTGAAAATTTTTCCTTTTGGGGTAGTGAAAAAACCGTAAAGAGAAGGAGCGGCAATTATTATAATTAAAACAATAGAATAAAGGATAACTATTCCTTTTTCTTTTTTAGTGAAAACAGGTTTAAAATTAAAATTAGTCATTAGTGATAATTTTTAAAATAGACCCGTCTACAGTATAAAATATTTTTTTTGCTTTTAGGTTTCCTAATTCATCATTTTTTGCTACATATAAATTATTTTCTTTTGGTGAATAACAATCGGCAAGATTACAAAATTTATATTTATCAAAAGAAGTTACAACCTGAAGATTATTTGATAGATAGGTTCTTTTAATATTTAAATTTTCTATTTTTTCTGGTGGATAGTTTGTAAAAAATAGGAAGAAAATATAAGGTTGGTTGGCTTTATTAGTAAAAATAATTTCTTTATATTTATCTTTATTTTTTTCTAAATAAGTGATTAATTCAGAGGGTATATATTGATAAAATCCATTAATAAAATTGTATGGATATCTACTTTTTATTAAAAAATTTAAATTAATAACAAAGCAGAACAAGAAGAGCAAAACAAGAAACACGTTAATATTTTTTATATAATCACCCCTCTTAATTTCTAGAGTTTTCCAACAACCAAAGGCGGCGATAATCTCAATAAAAGGAATAATTGACATTGAATGATGAGAGTGAGGATTGCCAATCAGAATAGCCGCCGGGATTAAAGAGATAATTAGAAAAACAAGAATAATAATCATTTCTTTTTTATATTTTAATTTTATAAGAAAAATTATTCCAATTATAAAAAAGAGAATAACAAAAAATGGATAGTGGGTTAAGAGAAATTTTGGTGTAAAATAAGTTAAAAGGTTATGGATAAATAAAATTGGCCAATAAGAATAATTAAAAATAGAAATTTGATTGAAACGACCTTGAATTTGGTTCCAACGGCTTATTTGGATAAAAAGGAGAGGAAAGGAAATGATTAAGAATAATAAACAGGCAAGAAAAAAATAACTTTTATTTTTTTTAATTTCTTTTCGAGAAAAAAACAGAAGGGCTGTTCCTAAAAGAGGAACTAAAAGTTTGGCGGTATGATAAGTATAAAAAAGAAGGGCTAAACTTATTCCAGTCAGAATGATAAAAAATTTTTTTCCTTCCCTGCCTTTAAGAAAAAAATAAATAGTCAAAATTAAAAAGAATGGTGTAGTAATGGTCTCTAAATTAATTCGACTTAAAAAAATATGCCAAGGAGAAATAGCCAGAAAAAAAGCCGCCAATAATCCGATTCCTTCTTTTTTAAATAATTCTTTGGCTAAATAATAGGCCATTAAAACAGTTAGAACGCCAAAAATCACCGCTGGCAAGCGGACAGCAAATTTATTGAGACCAAAAATTGCCACAAACGGCACTGTAAAATAAATATATAAAGGTAAACGATTATCTACTTTATCAGAAAACCCTTCAAAAAAAATTGGCCAAGGATTGCCTCGGTGATCTTTCCCAGTTTTTAAAATTGAATAGGCCTCATAGCCATTTAATGCCTCGTCTTGGTTAAAGGAAAGCGGCCAGTTTGCTAAATTAATAATTCTTAAAATGGTCGCCAAAAGAATAATTGAAATTAAAATCAAGGTAATTTTTATTCTCTCATTTTTCATTTTTAATTTTATAAATTGATCCTTCTTTATCTTCATAAACCATTTCAAAATTTTTATTTTCAGCAAAATTATTTTTCATTGCTTTATGATTTTCCTGGATAAAAACATAACTGGCTTTGAAATTATTTTTAATTGTTTCAGCCAGATGTTTTTTTTGTTTTCCAATAACAATATTAAACCAGAGCCAATAAAGAGATTTGTTTTCTTCGTAAAAAAATGTTGGATCAAGACCAGCGATATAATAATTTTTATCATTATGATAAAAAAGCATCGGAAATTCATCCCAAGAAGAATGAAAAATTATTTCGCCAGATTCAGCAGTTTTTTTTAAAAAATTAGCCGCCCCTTGAAAATGATTGAAATTAGCCCCGCCAGCAAATTCTTGTTTTTTTGCTTGCCAAACAATTTTGAAAATAGAAAAACCAGAAAAAAGAAAGATTATTAAAAGAGAAAAAACTAGAAAAGCATTCATTAAATTATAAGGAAAAATATTTATTTTTTTTAATTCAGAGAAATAATCTTTCCAGGGAAAATTAGAAAATAAATTGTTAAAAGAAAAAGCCGTAAATAAAACAGCCAGCGGGATAAAGTAATCAACATTTCTTCTTGATTTTATGGTATAAATAAAAAAAAGAAAAGAAAGAACAAAAAGGCAAATATTTTCAGTTTTTTGACCAAAAATTAACGAATCGCTTCTTTTTTTAAAACTGACTAAAAACCAACCAAGACTAATTAACCAAGGAATAAGAATAAAAGGATTATTTAAAATTAAATGAATTGGATTATAAGGATACCACTCAATCCCAACCGGCAAAAGATTTTGATAATTCCTTAGGCCAATTTTAACGATATGGACCCAATCAAAATAAAGATTTTGAGGAAAATAAGGATTAATGACCAGACCGGCAATAACACCCAGCAAGCAGGCCAAGATTAACCAAATATTTTCTTTGGCAAAAAAAATTTTTAAAATCTCAAATCCCAATTTCCAATTTCTAAACAAATTCCGAATTCTAAATTCAAAACGCTTTGCGGTTTTAACCTTTGCTAGAACCTCTGTTTCGGGATTATTGGAAATTCGATGTTGCCCGAAACTTGGTGCTGGGTGCTTTAAATTCAAACATATCTTCGGCCAGTTATCAATTACTTTCTTTAGAGCACTGGCAAGACAGTAGGTGATTACCGCGACCAATAAAATTGGCCAAGTATTATAAAGCCAGACATAAATAAAAGAGATAATTGTCAGAAGTAAATATTTTTTTTTGAAAAGAGCATAAAGACCAAAAAAAAGAACCGGGAGGGCGGCGGCTGGTAATTTAGCCAAATTTAATCTCGTTAAAAAAACAGAGCTGGTTAATAAAAGCATCGTCCAGACAAAAGCACCCCTAACTTTAAATTTTTTCAAGAACCAGTAGAAAATAATCATCGTCAAAGTAGCAAAAAATAAGGTAGCGATTTTAATTCCCCAAAGAGGATTAAGAAGCAAAACAAAAGGAATCAAAATTAAATGATAAAGGAAATGATGATCAGAGTAGTTTTTCGCCAGGATAGTATAGGGTAGCCAAGGAAAGTTTTTAATTAATTTTCCTTCAGCTAAAAAAGAAGCCATTTTGGCATGATAAAAAGAATCTGGACAAAGAAGGGTTTGGCCAGCAGTTTGGAAGGAGAGAAAAAGAAGAAAAGAAAAAAAGAAAATAAAAAAATAACCCCACAAAGTTAAAAATTCTTGTTTACCTTGCTGTAAATTCATATTCCTTTTTCAACAAGTTTTCTTATTGGAAGTTGTTGCCGGCCCACATCATTAAAGAGCCATTAGACTATAATCTTAACGATTCAGACCGTCCATTGGCCAACCATTTAGCTACTTTTAAGTCGGCTCTTTATCAACTCAATATTTTCTACTGGTGTTGGATCGATTTTATTTAGCATTGCTAAATAAAAACTTACCCAATCACCCAATAAGACGCCGGTTATGGCCTCGGCTAATTTATTTTTTCCCAAAAGAGGAATGGTTTCAAAATTTATTTTTTCTCTTTTTAGAATATCTTTAAAAACAGCCAAAGCCGTTTTAATTTCTTTTTGATAAAGATTACTTTCTAAAAAAAGAAAAAAGATTTCATCTCTTAATCGCCAGGGAAAATCAATTCCAACTACGGTATTATGAAAAAATTCAGGCGCCTCTTCAGCAATAGAAAAAGTTTTCGCATTTTCGTTAAATTCTTTTTTCCAACGTTGGGCAACTGACCAAAGATGTTCGGCGCCAATAATTAAAGGCAAACGATCAAAAATTTGGTAAGCCAGATATTTTGCTACATTTTTTTCTGTTTTATTTTTTAATTCAATAAGTTGATTAAATTCTTTAGCAACCTTAATCAAAAAAATAAATTCTTTATCCTCTATCTTTGCAAAATTTATATTTTTTAAAAAAATAAGAAGAGCAAAAAGTAAATAACCGATATTTGCTCTTGATGGTCCCTTGCCTTTAAATTCATAAAAAGGAATTTTTTTTGCTTTGGCTATTTGGCTAAGGTTACCGCCACCACTAATAGCAAAAATTTTTATTTTGTTTTTTGATTTAATGACTTCCCGCAAAAAAGAAAGAACTTCTGGCGTTTTGCCAGAATAACTTAATACCACGACTAAAGTTTCTTTATTTACATAATTGGGTAATCGGTAATCTCCCATCACTTCGATTGGTAGCAAAGATCTTTCCTCTAACATTTCTTTTACTAATTCACCGGTCACTCGATCACAACCCATACCACAAATCAATAAATTTTTCACTTTTTTATAATCTGGTGGTATTTTTATTTTTTCCCTTTCTTGCCAAACCCTTTCGAGTTGTTCCGGTAATTTAATCATTAAATCAGCCAGATTTTCTCTGTCAATTTCTTTAATTTTTTCTAAATCATCGAGAACGCTCATAATTAGTAAATTATTAATAATTATAAAAATATTTTATCAAATCTTTTTAAAAACGTCTATTGAATAAAATAAAAATAAGAATATAATATTAATAATATAACAATCTAACACGATATTATTATGTCTGGTCATTCTAAATGGGCAAAATTAAAACATTTTAAAGGCGCAATTGATGCAAAAAAAAGCAGTCTTTTTACCAAAATTGCTCAAATGATTACTGTGGCTGTTCGTCAAGGCGGGGGTGACCCAGCCAATAATTTTAAATTGCGTTTGGCCATTGATAAAGCCAAAAGGGCTAATATGCCCAAAGAAAATGTTCAACGAGCGATTGATCGCGGTTTAGGCAAAACAAATGAGAGTATCATTGAATCAGCTCTTTATGAAGTTTTTTTCCCAGGTAAAATTGCTTTTCTTATTGAAGTTTTAACTGATAATAAAAATCGGACGATGGGAGAATTACGGAGAATTATTAATCAATATGACGGAAACTTTGCTCAACCAGGTGCTGTTTTATGGATGTTTGAAAAAAAAGGAATTATCAGAATAAATAAAAGCAAAATATTAAATCGTCAGGAATTTGAATTAAAAACAATTGATTTGGGTGCGGATGACATCAAAGAGGAAGAAGACGAATTAGCAATTTATACTTCACCGGAAAATTTAGAAAAAGTTAAAGATGGAATCGAAAAGGATGGGGTAGAAATTGATTATGCTGAAATAGAGTGGTTTGCTAAAGATCCGATTACTATTTCTGAGCAAGAACAGAAAAAAATTAATGAAATTTTCGCCAAACTAGATGAAATTGAAGAAGTTAATGATTATTACACAAATATAAAATAATAAGATGAATCGCCACAAATCAAAGTTATATTCTTTATTAATTATTAATTTATGATTATTCTCGGTGTTGATCCTGGTCTGGCCCGGACAGGCTTTGGTTTAATTAAAACAGAAAAAGAATGCTTGAAGGTGCTTGATTATGGCTGTATTTCTACTGGTTCTAAAATGATGTCGGCTAAAAGACTAGAAAAACTTTTTTTAGAAATAAAAAAAATTATTAAAAAATACAAACCAAACTTAATTGTAATTGAAGAATTATTCTTTGCCCAAAATTCAAAAACTGCTCTTAAGGTTGGTGAAGCGAGGGGTGTGGCAATTTTAGCCCTTAATGAAGCCAAGTGTCCAATTTTGGAAATGACTCCACTTCAAGTCAAAATGTTTTTAACTTCTTATGGTCGGGCCTCCAAAAAACAAATTCAGCAAATGGTTAAAATAAAATTAAATTTAAAAGAAATACCAAAACCAGACGACGCAGCCGATGCTCTGGCTTTAGCTATCTGTGGAGCTAGATTAAATGCGAATCGTTACAAATCTTAAAACAAATCATTACAAATATTTGTAAAAATTTGTATATTTAAATTCGTAATGATTAGCATCCTATGAGATATCATCCTTCAAAAATTGAACCTAAATGGCAAAAACTTTGGGAGAAGGAAAAATTATTTTTTGCCAAAGATTTTTCTCAGAAACCGAAACAATATCTTTTAGTTGAATTTCCCTATCCTTCAGCTGATGGTCTTCACGTTGGTCATGTCAGATCTTATACTGCTCTGGATGTTTTAGCCAGAAAAAAAAGAATGGAAGGTTTTAATGTTTTATATCCGATGGGTTGGGATGCTTTTGGTTTGCCCACCGAAAATTATGCCATAAAAACAGGTGTTCACCCCATTAAAGTTACTGAAAGAAATATCAAAACCTTTAAACGACAATTAAAATCACTTGGTCTTTCTTTTGATTGGTCGCGGGAAATAAATACCAGCGATCCAGAATATTATAAATGGACGCAGTGGATTTTTTTAAAATTTTTTGAAAAAGGGCTGGCTTATCAAGCCGAGATGCCAATTAATTGGTGCCCGGCCTGCAAAATTGGTTTAGCCAATGAAGAAGTTATTGATGGTAAGTGTGAAAGATGTGGAACAGAAACAGAAAAAAGAAAAATTAAACAATGGATGTTAAAAATTACTGCTTATGCCGATCGCCTTATCAAAGATTTAGATAAAGTTGATTATTTAGAAAAAATAAAAACCCAACAAATTAATTGGATTGGCAGGTCAGAGGGAACAACTATTAAATTTTCAATTTCCAATTTTCAATTTTCAATCGAAGTGTTTACTACTCGAGTTGATACTATTTTTGGTGTTGTGGCTTTAGTGATTGCTCCAGAGCATCCTTTAATTAAAAAATTAAAATCAAAGATTGAAAATTGGGAGGAAGTCCAAAAATATATTAAAGATTCAGAAAAGAAATCTGAATTTGAAAGAACAAAATTAGAAAAAGAAAAAACCGGCGTGCCATTAAAAGGAATTTATGCTATCAATCCAATTAATAACGAAAAAATTCCAATTTGGGTTGGCGATTATGTTATTGCTACTTATGGCGGCGGAGCGGTGATGGTTGTGCCAGCCCATGACACTCGCGATTATGCCTTTGCCCAGAAATACAATTTACCCATTCGACAAGTTATTGCGCCAACTAAAGATATTAAATCCCAAATCCAAAATCCCCAATCCCAAATAAACTCAAAATTAGAAATTCAAAATTCTAAACAAGCAGAATGTTTTACTGATTATGGTAAGCTAATTAACTCCGGTCAATTTAATGGTCTAACTTCAGAAGAAGCAATTGAAAAAATTACTGATTGGTTAGAAAAAAGAAATTTAGGCAAAAAAACTATTCAATATAAACTTCGCGATTGGATTTTCTCGCGCCAACATTATTGGGGTGAACCAATACCCTTGATTTTTTGCGAAAATTGTAAAAAAAGAATTGAAAGTGGAAAATATTCTAAAAATGAATTTTCAAAAGGAGAATTATTAAATCCCGGCTTTATTGCTGTGCCCGAGGAAAAATTGCCAGTGAAATTGCCTTACGTCAAAGAATATCAACCATCAGGGACTGGCGAGTCACCTTTAGTCAAAATTAAAAAATGGGTCAAAACAAAATGTCTAAAATGTGGTGGGCCAGCTAAACGCGAAACAGATACAATGCCGAATTGGGCTGGTTCAAATTGGTACTATCTTGCATACCTTATGAAAAGTAATTGGAAATTAGGGATTAAAAATTGGAAATTGTTTAAATATTGGATGCCGGTTGACTGGTATAATGGCGGCATGGAGCATACTAATCTTCATTTGTTATATTCTCGCTTTGTTTATAAATTTTTGTTTGATCTTGGTATCGTGCCGCAATCAGAACCTTATCAAAAAAGAACAGCCCACGGAATAATTCTAGCTGAGGATGGCCGGAAAATGAGTAAGTCCTTTGGCAATGTCATTAATCCAGATGAAATTATTGAACAATATGGCGCTGATTCTTTGCGGCTCTATGAAATGTTTATGGGTCCTTTTGATCAAGCCATCAGTTGGAGTCAACAGGGGTTAGTTGGTTGTTTTCGATTTTTAAATCGGGTTTGGGATTTATTTAATGATAAAAATAAATTTGGCCAATCAAATCAAGAAATAAAAATTAAACTTCATCAACTAATTAAAAAAGTTAGTGATGATATTGAAACAATGAAATTTAATACGGCAGTGGCGGCGATGATGGAATTTTTGAATTTTTGGTCACAAGAAAAAGAAAAATTAGAAAAAGGGGAAGCCGAGTTGTTTCTAAAAATTTTGTCACCATTTGTTCCTCATCTAGCTGAAGAAATTTGGCATAATTTTGGTAATAAAAAAAGTATTTTCTTAGAGAAATGGCCAAAGCCAGATGAAAAATTTCTGGTTGAAGAAGAAATAGAATTTGTTGTTCAAATCAATGGTAGGGTTCGCGATAGGCTAAAAGTTAAAATTAATTTATCAGAGGAAGAAATAAAGGAAATTGCCTTCGCCAGTGAAAAAACAAAAAAATATCTTGCGGCTAAAAAAATTAATAAAATTGTTTTTGTTAAAAACAAACTCATCAATTTCGTTATTGAATAACTTTCGTTGATCTGCCTGTTGTCTTAAAATTTATGACAATTGCATTAAAAATTAGGACGTTGAAAAATGTTTAAGATAGGGGAAATAAAGGAAATTTGTCAAACTCTGGGAATTAAACCCTTAAAAAATAAGGGGCAGAATTTTCTTGTTAATCCCAGAGTTTTAAAAATGATTATTTCAGCGGCTGAATTAAAAAAAGATGATTTTGTCCTAGAAATTGGCGCTGGTTTTGGCATTTTGACTAAAGAGTTAGCCCAAAAAGTAAAAAAAGTCATAGCGATTGAAATTGATAAAAAATTAGTGGAATTTTTGAAAGAAAAATTTAAAAACGATAAAAATATAGAAATTATCCTTGGAGATATCTTAAAAACAGATTTAAGGGTTAAGATTAAAGATTTAAGTTATAAGGTTGTGGCTAACCTACCATATAATATTACCGGCGCTGTACTGAGAAAATTTTTAAGCGAAGCACCTAAACCCAAATTAATGGTTCTAATGGTTCAAAAAGAAGTAGCCGAAAGAATCCTTGCCAAAAATAATAAAAATACTATAATATCTTTGATGGTTGCCTTTTATGGCCAGCCAGAAATTATCGGATTTGTTTCAAAAAATAGTTTTTGGCCAAAGCCAAAAGTTGATTCAGCTGTCTTAAGGATTGTACCGATTAACCAGTTTGCTCAGACAGATACAGACAAAAAACACAGATTGACGCAAATAATAGATGAAGATAAATTTTTTCAGTTGGTGCGGCAGGGATTTTTTAGTCCCAGGAAACAATTGGTTAATAATTTAAAAAAAATTATTGAAAAAGAAAAACTAGAGAAAATTCTTAAGAAACTAAAAATTAACCCCAAAATAAGACCCGAAGATTTGAATTTAAAAAATTGGTTAGATATTTATAAACTCCTACAAATTAAAAATACTAAACATTAATTACATAATTCAATAAGATTGGCAATTAGTTGATAACTATATGAAAGATAGAGGTCTGTTTGTTGGTTTAATCTTTTTAACGATTTTTGTTCTGTTTTTTGGTTTTTTCAAAATAAAAGAGGCAATTCAAGGACCATTTCGTGTTCCGAAATCAGAAAAAATGGCCTTAACCAATGAAGAAGTTCAGCAAATTTTAGCCAAAAAAGATACCGATGAAGATGGAATTTCCGATGCCGATGAGATTTTTAAATACGGGACAAGCATTTATCTTACTGATTCTGATTCTGATGGTTATAGTGATAAAGAAGAAATAGAGGCTGGATCTGATCCAACAAATCAAGAATCAACACCATTAAGAAAGGTTGTTGAAAAACCAAAAGAAGAAATCCAGATTCCTTCAAAAACAGCCGAAGAGCCAAGTCCAGCAGAAATTAGAGAATTTTTAATTAAAGCCGGTATGGATAAAGAAACTGTGGAAAAAGTAGATGACGAAACCTTGAAAAAGTTGTACAATGAAACTGTTAAAGAAACCGGCATCAAACCAGAAGAGCTTACTCCTGGAGGTCTTGGTGCCATAGATTTTTCAAAGATTTTAAAAGAACAACCCTCGCAAAAGGACACTGCTGGATTTGAAAATTTAACCCCCCAAGAAATTCGGCAATTGTTATTAGCTGCTGGCGCTAATCCAAATATCTTAGGTCAAATTGATGATCAAACTTTAAAAACTCTGTTTTTACAAGCAATCAAAGAAAACCAGTAGTAAAAATTCCTAATTAGTCTAATTAACCTAATTAGTCTAATCAATTTCTAATATCTAATAAAGAAATTTCTAAAAGAAGAAGATATGATTTAGAAGAAAGACAGCAAGATTTGGAGAAAAAATCATTGAGTTTGCTAAAAAGATTCCTAGAAATCCAATAACGATACCAATTATTTCACAACTGGTAAATGCCGGAACAGGTGTTGGGGCTAATTATTCCGAGGCCGATGAAGCAGAATCAGGAAAAAATTTTAAACACAAAATTAGCATTGCCAAAAAAGAAGCAAGATAAACACAGCACTGGTTACGGATGACTTCAAGGGCAGTGCTAGAATTAGCAAGAGAAGCACGAGAATTATGGCAAGAAGCCAAAGAACTTCGGTTAATTTTTAACAGTATTATTAAATCTATCAAAAAGAAACATTAGACATTTAAAAATTAGAAATTCATTAGGTCAGTTAGAATAATTAGAGTAATTAGGTTAATTTAAAAAATACTTTCAAACAACAACCTGTCCCTAAGTTTATGAGACAGTTTAAGACAAAAACTTTTTACTCAATCATTATTGGGGTAATAATTTTCTCTATTATTGCTCCTATTTTATTTTTGTCAAAACCAGCTAAAGCCCAATGGTTAACAACCGACCTTCCTCACATTGCGGTTCAGGTTGGAAAATTTATTAAAGATTTTGCTCTCCGTGCTTGGGATCTAGCTCGCGAAAATATGGCGGCCATAATGTATAAGAATTTTTTAAATCCATTTTTAACACAATTTGCCTCAGAAACAGCTACCTTTATTGGAACTTTTGGCAAAGAAGGGAAACCATTGTTTTTTACGGATGAAAATTATTTTGAAAAATTAGCCGATACCACTGCCGCTGGGTTTTTAGATCAAATAGCCAAAGATTTTACTGGCCAAGGTCTTTGTGAAGAGATTGATCCGACAATTAAATTAAGTATTCTTCTTTCCCTGCCGGTTCCTAAGCCGCCGGAAGTAATGAAACTAGAAGATATTAAAGCGAGGTGTTCTCTTTCTGATATCAAAAAGAATCTAATTGATGCCTCAAGAAAAGAAATTGCTCAACTTACTGTTCGCCTTCAAGAGGGTCCGGCCAAATTTTCCACTCAACTTAAAACAATGGTTGATGCTGGCAAATTTGCCCCTCATGTTGCTACGCTGTTAAAAGACAATGATGATACCTTTATAAAATTACTAGCGAAGGTTGATGAATACGGAAAGTTAATTGATGGAATTATTGAAAAAGCAAAAGAGTTAGAAATGGGTACAGCCGGGAGCATTTTTAAATTAAATGAAGCAGAACTTAATAAATTGGAAGGAGAAATCGGGCTTTTGGCTAATGATTATGACAGGCAAGCCAAAAAATTAGATGAGATTTTTAAAGAATGTTCAGGGTTGTCGTTAAATGATTTTTGTCCGCGAGACACCTGTAAACAATTTTGTCCGAGAGGAACAGTGGTTCCCTATCTTTGCGATTCTGAAAACTTTCCCAAATGTCAAAGTAAACTAAGAGAAGATGAAAATTGGTATAGACAAGGAGTAGAGGTATATAACAACCTTCTTTTTTCTTATAGCCAACTTAAAAACAAAAAATTAGAATTCGCTAATTTACCAAGCCCGGGACCAGAAAATATTCTTTCGGATTTTCAAAAAAGACTTTCTCCAGAAGCAAATCCTTTGGGCAAAATTGGTATTTTATCTTCTAAGATACAAAGCGAAGTTAGTAGGATTACTGAAAACAAAAAATTCCAACAACTTTTAAGGGGCGAATGGAAGGTACCAGAAACAGCGATTTCTGGAGTAGGTTTATTTCCAGCCGGTATGACTGAGGAACAAGCGCGAGAAGCAGTTAGGGCTGGTACTGCTTCGGAAAAAATCTATACTGGTGTTTTAGCGGCTGATGTTATTGGTGTTTTTGCTAATACTTTAATGAGCAAACTTCAACAATCTTTAATGAGATGGGGTGTCACGCTTTTAGGTGGAGAAAAGGAAAAAACTTGGAGTACAAAAACTTGGCAGGAACTTTTTCAAAAAGCCGGGCAGAAATTACCAGGCACGACTCCTCCACCACCAACTGGTTCTTGTACTCCTAATATTTGCGTGACTGGCTGTTACCGTTGTAATGATTCTGGTAATGGCTCTTTTTATGATAGTTCTTGTCCACCTTGTGAGACTGGCGGCGGTTCTCCTCTTCCCCCACCTAAACCCGAAGAAATCAGGGCTGTCTACGCTGATGTTTTATCTACACCATTGAAAAAAGGAGAAATTATTCGTTTAGTTGATGAATTTGCTCAATGTCCTTCTGATCCTCGTTATGCCCTGCCCAATCATTGTGTGATTGACACAGCCTTTGCTCAAGCCATTGATCAAGAGTTGACTATTGAAGAAGCAATGAAAAGAAATCTTCTTCATCCTGATTGGTATGTTGGCAGTTCAGATCCTTCAGTAATTGATAGCCGACGTGATTATTCTTCTCGTTATTCTTTGACCAACGCCAAAATTTTAGCCAGGGCCGGAATTATGCCCTTAGGTTTTCAGATTGCGGCTGAAGAAGTGAGTAAACTTGGTAAAAAATATACCCTCAAAGAAATTGTTGATAGCTTTAATCAAGTCGGTAAAGACGGAAAATGTGGAACCCGTTGTGGTAAGGATGAAGTGTGTGGAAATTCTGATGATGATGTTGATGAAAGTCCATTCTGTAATCTGGTTAATCCAAAATGGCGCTTAAAAGCACCAACAGTTCTTTGTGAAATAATGGGTTATACGGCTATTCCTGATCCTCAAAGTGTAGAAAGACAAGAAGCCTGTTTACAATGGCGAGATTGTACTGGTGAAAACGATGATGGGACTTGTCATACTTGGAATTATTGCACTGCTTATAAAAATTCTTGGCGCTTTAGCGCTGATCGCTGCGAGCCGCAATATGATTCCTGCCAATCCTACACCCGAGCGAAAGATGGTGCTAAATTTGCTTGGTTAGAAAAAACATTGGATTATGGTGACTGCGATGCTAATTCAATTGGCTGTACTTGGTATTGTAAAAATTATGACCCAAAATTAGGTGAAGCCGGAATGTGGAGTTGCACTCAGCCGGGTAAGAAAAATTCTCAATGTAATCTAACGAGTAAATGTACTTCACCAAATGGCTGTGATTGTCAAGGTCGCTGTCTTGTGCCTTATAACTCAACTTATTGTTTTTATGAAAAAAATGACCCTTATAATGTTATTTTCTTCAATCGTTCAGTTGAAACTTGCCAGGCCACAGCCGAGGGGTGTAGTCAATTTATTCGCACCAAAGAAGATTTAAATACAAATTTATTACCTAATGGTTCTTTTGAAATATATAAAGGGACAGAACCAACAATTAGTTCTTTGGGTTGGGAATTTTCAGCACCGAATGAGATTCCCACCGGCAAATTTACTTTTGATGAAACTAAGGCTTATGCTGGTAAGGTTTTTGCTGAATTTACTCGAGACGGCCTATTAACTCCTTCTTTTTATGGAGCCAAGATTGATCTTTTGCCAGAAAATAAATACACAATAATTTTATTTGCTAAAAATAATAATTCAAACTCTTCTCGTGAATTGACAGTTAGTATTGAAGGTGTTGTTGGGGCGAGCAAGAGTTGGGAGTTGGTTCAAAATTCATCGTGGCAATTTCTTTCTTATGAATTCCCACCCCTACCAGCCGGGGTTAATAAAAAAATTAGCGATTTGAGAATTTCAAGTAACGGGGCTGATGTTTTGATTGATAACGTGGCACTGATTGCTGGTTCATCTGCTTATTATAGCGAATATGGTTCGCAAAATATTGTTTATCTTAAAAAAGCCCCAGATTATCTTGCCTGTTATAATCGCGACAGTCAGGGAAAATTGATTAAAAATGACGATGACGCGGCTTGTTTAAATTTTGTTAAGGGTTGCAATCAAGAAGAGGTTGGTTGTGAAAAATATACACCCATTACCGGCGAACCATATCTGTCAGCCGTGGCTAAAGAAAAAGACAAGTGTCCGGCAGAGTGTGTTGGCTATAATTCTTTCCGCGAAATGCCAACTGATTTTTATTCATCAAGAGATGTTAGTTTTATTCCCAAAACCGCCAGAACTTGTCTTGCTTCAGAAGTTGGTTGCGAAGGCTTTACTAACTTAGAAGAAGTAGCCAGGGGTGGTGAAGGTCGAGAATTCTACTCCTATCTGCGGGCTTGCCAGAAACCAGATGGTAGTTGCGCTAATTTTTATACTTGGATTGGTTCAGAAACGGCTGGCTATGAATTAAAAAGATATTTCTTAAGAAAAGGAGATGATGGCGGTCCTTTTGAAATTTTACCAACAGCAATTGCTGAAGAAATTTGGGGTCAATGTCGAAATGATCCAGTTAATGGTCCAATTGATGCTCGAGTTAATCCCAATTGTAAAGAATTTTATAATGAAAACGGAGAAATCTTTTACCGACTTTACAAAAATACCATTACTTGCCATGAATCTTGTTTGCAGTTAAGAAAAAATAAACCAATTTCCAGTTCAGCTTGTTGGCCAGCTTTATTTAAAGATAACGATCCGATAAAAAACGAGCCACTCATTGACGGTTTATCTTTTAGTAAAACTGGTGGCGAAAGTTGCGAGGTACCACTTGGAGCAAGAACTTGTTTAACGCCGAGCAAAGAAGTTTGTGATTTGGGAAAAACCTGTGTTGCTGGCGGCGGCTTTGGTGGAACCACGCCGTCTTCTTGTACCTGTTATACCGGTACTTGCACTTTCTTAACCCTTCCTCAAGAGAGCGTTAAGTGTTCAGCCACCAGTGATGGCTGTCGAGAATATAAAGGCAATAATGCTAATAATATAAAAATATCTTTTCTTGATAATTTTGAAAGTGGTACTGTTTATCCTTGGCGCGCTTCAGCTGGTTCAGAAATTTTTTATTCCAATGACTCTCTTTATTTTGGTGGTCATTCTTTAAAAGTCAGTATGTTGACCACCGGTGAAAACTCTGGTGAAACTTCGTTCTTAAAGAAAAACTTTGCTGACCTTTTAGGCTGGCAAGCCAAAGCTCAGGGTATTCCTAATCTTGGTGCAGAAAGAGATGTGGCTGGTTTAATTTTTCAGGGAAAATCCTACCTTCTTTCTTTCTTAGTTAAAGGAGTTGCTGATAATCAAAAAATTTCCATTAAGTTTTTGCCAAGCAACCTTAATTTTCCTGAAGTTAATATTTCCAAGGAATGGCAACTGATTAATCTTGGCCCGATTTATTTTGACAAAATACCAGACCCAGCGGAAAAAATAGAAATTACTAGTGGCTCAACCTTTTGGCTTGATTATATTCAACTGCGCGACACTGGCTCGCTTTATCTAATCAGAAATTTTTGGATAACTCCCTCTACTTGTAATGACGAAAATGACAATCCGGTGATGGTTGGTTGTGCTGAATATCGTGATCGAGAAAATAGAGCCCATTACCTAAAAAGTTTTTCGCAACTTTGTGCCGAAGAGGCGATTGGTTGTGAGGCCTTAATTAATACCCAAAACTCCTCCTTACCATTTGAAGAAAGATTTAATAATGATAAAACACCTTCAACTGATGACGTTATTGTTCCCGCTGACCAAACTGAATATTTGATTTATGATAAAAACTTTTCCTGCCAAGCCACTGATAAAGGTTGTCAGAAATTTGGCTCACCGGCTTTAGTTGATGGTAAGCCAACCACTTATGATGATGTCTTTCTCAAAAATGACCCTGATTTTTATCAAACCCGACCAATCCTTTGTCGAGAGACACAAATGGATTGCGAAGAATTTACTGTGGCTGGCGGCGGCAGCGCTTATTTCAAAAATCCTGGCGAAAAACAATGTCAATGGAAAGAAAAAACAGCTGAAAGAAGCGCTGGTTGGTTCAAACAAGAAACAGAACAGCCCTGCTACCCCGATTATTTTAAAAATGGTGTTTATGACATCAAACTTTATAAAGAAAATGGCTATCAGGGCTACGCTGGCTTATGTCCAGAAAAAGAAGTTGGTTGCAAATCATTTACTGATTCTTTAATGACCGCTGAATTAAATTATGTTCAAAATGGAGATTTCAAAGAAGGATTGACCTCATGGTCTCTGGGCGGTGAGGGCTGTCAGTTAGGTGGTGTAAATCAAAATGTTTGTAAAATAGACGAAAGTGAAAGTGGAGGGAATCCAAAACCAGGCTTATCAATTAATGTTTCATCACCACGATCAATACCAATTGGTAAAACTAGTTTAGTTTATAATGTTGGTCAAAATATTGAAATAGGAAAAGAAGAAAAAACAACTCAGGGTTATCGCTTAACCTTTGACGGAAAAATCAGTAGTTTGGCTGCTCATAACTGGGCTGGCGTGTTGCTTGGGTTAAATTATGAAGGGATAAAAAATCGCGATGATTTAAATAAGTGTTCTGAATGTTCAGATTGGCAAGAATATAAAAAATATTGTGGGATTAAAGGAGATACTATACCAACCGGTTGTCCCTTTGGCGAAACAATGGGCCCGGAAGAATGCTGTCGCCAATGGGTAGAGAATTTTTCACCAAGGAATTGTCAATTTAATCGTAATAATCTCAAGGCCTGTATTGCTAATTTAATTGATATAGGAAATAAACCATGGAATAATGGCGAAGGTCTTAGTGATTGGGCTTGGAATTATGAACATGGTTATACTAATAATGTGAACATTAATCTTGATTCTTCTAAAAATAAAGAAAACACCTGGCAACATCTTTCTTTAATGATTGAACCCAATCCTAGCGGTTATCCTCTTGAATCCATAAATGTTCAGGCAATTTTATCACCACCAAGATGGGCTGGGTGCGATTTAAATAATAATAATGAGTGTAATGATCCATGGAATCCAGCTAATAATAATGGCGGAACCATTCCTTGGCAATGCTGTTCAGCTGCCGGTACGGTTTATTTTGACAATTTTGAACTAAAACCACTGGATTCATATTATCTTCTTGATAATTTCAAGTTAGACAAGGGCAGTTGTAATGGCCAAGTTTCTTTAGAAAATGGATGCGTTCTTTTCTATAATGAAAATTTTGGTGAGCCGATTTATAATTCCGTTGCCACCTATGCCAAATCACAAGAAATGGGCGGCGCTTTAGTTAAGCCAGTTGATTGCAGTAGGGCACCCTTTAATTTACCCCCAACTCAAGTTCAACCCGGTCAAGGAGTGAGTTGGCTTAAAAAAATCTTTTCCTTCTTCTTTAAAGAAACAAATGCTCAAACAACAACCCTTGGAGTATCTTGTTCCCAATCACCTTACAAAGACACTGATTACTGTAAATACTGTTACGCTAAAGGTCAAACAGCCAATGACACTAATTTAATTTTAAAAGTTTCTTCAACCCGTGTTTGTGGTGAGTGGTTACACTGTAACGAAGTTGAAAAAAAATGGCAAAAAGAAATTAATGACTATATCGAAACCTGTAAAAGTGGTGTCCGTTGTCAGCGTCAAATCGGTCAAGGCAAAGAATCAACCTGTGCTGCTATGATTCAAACGTCCAATGAAGTTTTAACTAAAGAAAAATATCAACAGCGAGATACAAGTTGGTTTAGTTTAGAGCCAGCTGGTTATTCTTTATACAAGATGCGGCCAATCGAAAAATTAAGTACTGATAAATTTGATATTAATATAGGAGAAACAGGAGGAACAACAGCGACAATAATAAAAGATCAGTTAATGCTGACATCAAAGACGTATTGCGATGGTGATAGTGATTGTCCAACCGGTATTAATTGTGTGGACCAGAGATGTGAAGTTGGTGTGAGCGGAATTTGTCAATCAGACGCTGATTGTCCAGCCGGAGCTCGTTGTCTTGGACCATTTAATGGATCATCAAATAAAATCTGTCTCATTCCTTTAACTCCTCAGGCCTATCCAGAAAAAGATGCGCCATTTAGACCCGAGACCTCAAAGGTTTTTCAAAATATCAATGTTTGCGAGAGAGGATTTATAGATTGTAGTTTATTTAAAGATGCGGCTTCTTGTGAAAGCGCTGATGGAATATCGGGGTTACAAGGAGGAGCGGGAAATGAAAGCACAGATCCTTGTTGGTGGAATCCAGAGAGAGGTGAGTGTGTTGTTCACTGTGAGTATAATAAACTTTTTCATAATCAATCTTTATGCGAGAAGTATTCAAGGTACTATGCCTGTAGGTGGCAGGATGGAAAATGTGGCCATTGGAGCTGTAGTGGGCGTAATAGTGAAGACTGTAATAATCAAACACCTTATGCTTGTTGGTGGAACGGCAGTAACTGTATCGAAAGAACTTGCGTTGGCAAATTATCCAAAGAAGAGTGCGAATCTCATACTGGTTGTGTTTGGGACAGTCGGCTAAATAGTTGTCGTAATCAAAATCCTATCCTACTTGAAGTGCCAGAAAAAGAAGCTTCTTATCAATATTTTGCTTGTCAAGGTGATTATCTAAAAGCTGAATATGGGGCTGGCGGCGGGATAAAAAAATATTTCAATCTTGAAGAAAATGTCAGTTGGCCGGGCGTTTGTCTAGCTGGCGACAAAAATAGAATAGGTAAGCCTTGTAATTCTAACAACGATTGCGGTCCTACCAATGGCCAATGCGAACTTTTAACCAAAGAAACCATCTACCATGGTCGCAATAATTTCTGTCTCCTTCAGGATACTTCCAGGCCAAAAGATAAAAGCGGTAAAGAAATCATCAATGCCTGTTTGACTTGGTACCCCTTTACCCATATTTTACAACCAACTGTAGAAACTAACTCAGCCACTGAGGTTACTGCCACCAAAGCTAAACTCAATGGTACTCTAAGCAGCTTAGGTGCAGCTTCAGCAGCCAAGGTCTGGTTTGAGTATAAAAAAGCAAACGAAGATTGGCCGACAAATCCTAAAAGATACGGAGAGAAGACCATCACTTCTCCTGGTACTTCCTTTAATTATACATTTCCACTCAATGCCCTTTCTCCCTCTACCACTTATCATTTCCGCGCTGTGGCTGAAAACACTCACGGTATTTCTTATGGAAAGGTTTTATCTTTTACCACCACTGCCAGACCAGAATTTAATTTTACGCTCAGGTATGAGTCTACTGGAAACTTGATACCACCCGGAGGGAACACCGACTTACATTTAATAGTAGATAATGTTCCAGGCGAGGCAGAAAGCCAAACAGTCACCTTTAGTTTTTCAGTTCAACCTCCAGAAAACGGAAATGCTAATGATATAACTTTTAATCCAACCCAACCATCCTGTAGTGCCGGGAATGGACAAACAAGTTGTGATGTAACCGTAACCATTTCAGCTTCAGAAAATGCCGTAGTTGGCGATTATCAAATCACTATCACCGGAACTGCTCTCAATGGAAAAGGCGGAAGTGTTTCTAAGACTACCCGTTACACCCTGACCGTGGGCGGAAGTTGTGAGGGCACCCCGGCGTCTTGTTCTTCGGATGAGAAATGCAATGAGGGTGGTAGGAGTGAATTTACTTGTGAAGGAGAAAAACCCGGACGATGCGGATGTTCCCCGACTCCCCCCGAAGGTTGTTTTAAGGATGACGATTGTCCTAATTTTTCTTGCGGAACGTGTCATCAAGAAGGACAAGGAGGACAAGGAAGATTTGAGCATGGTGGTGGGTGGATTTGTATAGGTCAAACGCCGGGAGCCGAATCATGTTGTACCCATTCTAATTGTTCAGAAGCGGGTTTTGCCTGTCATCGAACAACGCAGAATAACTATTGTTATAACCAATTATTGGGAACCTGTGGTCCTGTACCACCAGTTTGTGACGAAAACACAGATTGTCCCCCTAATATGACTTGTTCTTGGGTAAGGCCATAAATTTTATAAAATAAAAGAGTTCTTTACATAACATAAACCGTCCCGTCCTTGACGGGAGAAGGAGGAAAGATGAGAAGTATAATCTCCGTCTGTCTGATTGTTGTTCTAGCAATGCCGGCAGTGCTGGAAGCTGGTTTCACTTGGTCTCAAGCGCCAAGAGCGCCTTGGTCAGGAAGAGGCGATCACACCGTCACGCTATTTCACGACAGCCTTTGGCTGATCGGTGGATATGATGGTGGCCTTAGTAGCCAGATTTGGTGCTCTAATAATGCTCGAAACTGGTTTCTAGTTACTGACTCTGCTCCCTGGGGAGGCATCGTGGGTCAAACCGTGATATGTCATAACAATGCTCTTTGGCTGATTGGCGGACTAATTGACACATCAGTTGGTGGTGATACCGGCATCAGCTCCACGATCTGGCGATCGACTAATGGACGTCACTGGGTCAAGGTCACTGACTCTGCTCCTTTTGGTAAACTGTGGTTACATGCCGCTGCTTCCCATCAAGGCTTTCTTTGGGTCTTGGGAGGATCGCGGTGGAAAGGCGGTGGTCACACTATCAATGAGGTCTGGCGTTCTCCTGATGGTGAGCACTGGACTTTGGTGTGTCATGCTCCGTGGGGTAGAAGGCGCGATCATACCATCACGCCATTTCACGACAGTCTTTGGCTCTTTGGTGGAGACGTAGCTGACCCAGATAGTATCTTTGATTGGTGTTCAGGAGATGGTGCAACGTGGCTTGGAGCGTTGCCGCGGCCATTCTGGGCCTATGACGACCACGCCTGCATCGAGTTTCGGCAGAAACTCTGGGTAATAGGAGGTTGGGCTGCAGGTCCAACCAGAGCGGTTTGGTGTTCAGAAAACGGTCGCAATTGGACCTTCTGTGATTCAGCTCCTTGGCCAGCGCGAAGCGGGCACGCCGGGGCAGTCCTCCGCGACACCCTCTGGATATTCGGAGGATATGGCGAGGGTGATACTTTACTACTCAACGACATCTGGTATTTAGTAGAGACGTCGGGTGGAGCTGATGAAGAGAAGTTGACATCCAAGTCAATATCCCAAATTGCCCCCACCATCATCCGTTCCTCCCAACTTTCCCAATTTTTCCAGCAACTCATCAAGCAACCCAGCGTCTTACTCAACGCCAGCGGTCAGAAGATTGCTGTCAAACCCGGCGCCAACAACATCCGACATCTCAAATCCGGCATCTACTTCTTAAACGCGGACTTACGCGGACAAGGACGCAGACAAACGCAGAATAACCGCAAAATCGTTCTCATCAAATGAAGGCGCGCTTTTTGCACTTTTCCAAATTTTCGGCGCGCCGAAGGCGCGCCAACCAAGGGGTGGGCTCGCAAAAACCTCGCCCGCCCCTCCCTCTAAAAACTAAGGGACGGTCCCGCCCTCCACAAACCGCATCAATGAATAATTTTACAGCCCGGGACTATCCCTAGATATATAAATATATTATGGAAAAAATAAATAAAAAATTTAAGAAAGTTTTTGAGCAGATTCAGATAAAAATTTCGCGAATTTTTGCGTTTAAGGCAAGAAAAGGGCTTGGCCCTTTAGCTATTTTATTAATATTGGGTGTGGGGGGTATAATAGGCGTAGGTTGGGCATTAACGGGTAAAATGTTAGGGGGTGTAGAATGGATAGCGGCTCAGGTAATAATAGGAATTTCCAAAATTTTAGTTTGGCTGTTGGGTGCTCTCATCTCGTTTCTTGTTCAAACTATAGTTAATGTTGCTCAATGGAACAAATTTACAACGGTTCCGGCAGTACAAGCTGCTTGGGGAATACTTCGCGATTTGGCGAATATGTTTTTTATTTTAGGATTTTTAGTCATTGCCTTTGCCACGGTTTTAAAAAGTGAAAAATATTCGGCCAAAAGTATGCTTCTTCCTCTTTTAATGATGGCTCTTTTGGTCAACTTCTCTTTGATGATTTGTGGTTTAGTCATTGATTTTGCTCAGGTGATAATGTTGAGTTTTGTTAATGCTTTTAAAGATATTGGAGGGGGAAACCTTATTCAAATGCTTGGCATTGGAGATTTATTAAAATTAGAAGGAGGTATACCTGAAGGACAACTTGCACCAGAAGCGGGTCAAGTAGGAACATTAGAACAAGCAGGAATATATGCTTTAGCCGCGTTAATAGCTTTTATTTCTGTAGTCGTTTTAGCCATTGTCGCGATAATTTTAATTTTAAGAATTGTTACTTTATGGATTTTAATTATTCTTTCTCCTTTGGCTTTTATTTTCTATGTAATTCCCAGCGGAAGATCTTATGCGGATATGTGGCAGAAAAAGTTTGTTAGTCAAGTTATTGTTGGTCCGGTTTTAGCTTTCTTTTTATGGTTTGCCTTTTATACTGTTCAAGTAGCCAACGAAGAGACAGCTAAACACCCCGAAGTAATGGAGAAACTTAAAATAGGAGAAGGAATTTTTGCGGTGACCCTTAGGCCAGAATTTTATGGGGGATTTATTTTAGGGTGTGCAATGCTCATTGGTGCTTTATTGGCAGCTCAACAAATTGGCGCTGTTGGTGCCAGTTTGGCGGGAAAGGGAGTAAATTGGATAAAACAGAGAGGAGTTGGCACAGCGAAATTTCTTGGCAAACAAGCTGATATTGGGCTTCTTCATACCACCGAGAAATTAAGTAAATTGGCTGGGACAGGATTGGAAAAAATTGGACTCGGAGGGAGATTTGCTCAAGGCTTAAAAAGTTTTAAGGGTGTTAGTACTTTTTCAGTAGTAGAAGCCTATAAGATGCGTCAAAAAATGGCTGAAGCAAGAAGGAAGGAAGAAATTATGATGGCAGCAGCGCCTCAGACAATGTTGATGGATAAAATTATTGATCCTGGGCAATGGACCAAAGAGTTATATAATATACTTTTTGGCAGTAGAAAGATGAAGCGACTCGAAGCAGAAAAAGAAAAATACGATAAAGAGGCAGAAAAGAAAAAAGAAGACGCAGAGAAAAACAGAAAAGAAGCTGATGAGTTGAAAGCCGCAGCCGAGGCCCTTAAAAAAGCTGCGGAATCGCTGAAACAAAAAGCACAAGAAGACCACGATTTTATTAAACGTGTTGAAGGGGGAGCTACTACCCTCGAAGAGATAAAGGCAAAACTTAGAGAGCTCGGAATGTCTCAATCTCAGATAAATCAATTAACTTCTACTCAACTTATAACTCAAACAATCTTAGGTCTTAAACAACGAAGAGATAATTATAAAACAGAAGCTCAAGAGAAGCTAAATTTAGCTGATAAAGAATTGGGGCGAGCAGATTTGAAGGTAGAAGAGGCAAAAACTCTTGAAGAACAATTCGAAGCCGCTCAAAAAAAAGCCAGAGAACTCGCCCAAAAAATATCTGATATCCGATACAAAACTATTCTCAAAACTCCTCGCGAACGTCCCTGGTTGGAGTCATTGGAAAATCGGCGAAGAGTGGCGGAAAGGAAAAAGGATATTTCTCTTGAAACTAACAACGAAGAACAGTTAGTTATTGAAAAATTAAAGCAAGGAATAGTAGAAAAAAAAGCAGATATGATCCAGGCGGCTTTGGAAATTTTATCCGAGGTGAATGGTTTTAATACAATGCTGATGGATCCTTTTATTCAATCTAAAGTCAAAGAATATATAGAAAAACAACCCGGTTATCAGCCAGGCCAACTCGAGCATTTTGAAAAAAATCCGGTTAGTCCGGCCTATCTTCAATTAGCTATTAGGCAATTTCTTGAAGATTTTGCAAGTTTAAGTTCTCTTGAAGCGGCCAGGACTGCTCAAAGAATCGGCCGAGTTTCTTCATTGGCTGGTAACTTTAGTTTCGATGGAATGGCTTTAACTAACCCGCAACTTGGAATAACTAAATGGAATGAACTTAAAATAGAGCCGGGGAAAATAGATATTGGAGATAAATGGAAAGAGTACGTGAAAGCTAAATTTAGCGAAGTAGAACCACAAACGAAAAACAGAGTGATGCATATGGATAGCTGGGTTACTCAGGGTCCGACAGGGAAACCAATTGAGCTTCATCTTGGTGGCAAGGCCATTTTAGAAACAATAACTACTGCGGATATTGCCCAATTTAATCGTATGAGAACAGATGTTATTCGCGCTCTCTCTGAACCTCATATTTTAAAACAAATCATGGACTATGCTGAAGTCGTAGCGTCAGAGAATCCAGAACAGGCTGAAGTTATAAGACGGGTAGCAGAGAAACTTAAAGAATTACGTGCTGAGAGAGAAAAAAGCAAAAATTAAAAAAGATTTAAATTGATAAATTTAGAGGATATGCCTTTTTCAATTCAAAATAGACAATTAGGAGACGAAAAATTTAAACAGGAACTCTTTGAAGAAGTAGAAAGAATTCGTTTTTATTTGGAAGAAAAAGAAGCAAAAAATTTAGCCATTCAATTAGAGAAGAAAATAGAAGAAGAGAAATTAGATTTGGAAGAAAAAAGATGGTATCGTGATTTGATTGTTAAACTTAAGTTTATCGCCTTGCCTTATTTGATTGACAAAGAGATTATAAAACTTATTGAAGAAAGCTTTGTTGATGGTTTGGAAATACCGGAATTTGACCTTTTTCATTGGCTCAAAATTTATCTTATTTCTTTTAATCCATGGGGAAGAGATGAGGTAAAAAAAGACTTAATTGAAGCTCTAAAGAAAAATACCCAGAAAATAATTTCACCTATTTTTAGCGAAAAATTGAAAAAAAATATCTCAACAGTTTCAGAAATTATTAATGATTATGATCAAGTTTTTGGCCGGGAGCCAGCAGATAAAATCAAACAGGCCGAATATTTCACTAAAAGATTCAAAAATTTGACTGAGGAAGAGAAGCAAAAATTAAAAAAATTGTTTGAAATATACGAATATTTAAAAATTACTTCAAGTTCAATTCGTGCCTTTGAAGATGAAATTACTTTTTTGACTGAAGACGGTAGATTCCAAGTAATAAGAGACGGAAGGATTATAGAGATAAAAGCTCCAAAAGCACCATTAAAATCGACATCACCTCTGGCTGTTATTTCAGAAAAAAAACCAGCAGAAAAACCGAAAGAGCCGCCAGTGAAGCCGCCGGAACCAAAAAGTGCCTTGGAGAAAAAATATTGGGAGGAGGAAAAATAATTCAATAGTAATTCAATAGTAATACAGTAGTAATTCAGTAGTAATTTAATTGTATGGATTTGGAAGATTTAGAAGTTTATAAATTGGCAATGGAAATTTCCGATGAAGGGTGGAAGATTTACGAGTCTTTAAGTTGGCAAGATAAAAAAGTTCTTGGTGATCAATGGATAACAGCCATCGATTCAATCGGCGCCAATATCTCGGAGGGTTTTGGTCGCTATCATTATTTAGATAAAAACAAATTTAACTATAATGCTCGTGGTTCTTTATTTGAATCAATTCATTGGTTAAGGTTACTCTTAAAGAGGGGAAAAGTTTCTAAATCACAATTTCAGTCTCTTGAAGTAAAATTAAAAAACTTAGCGATTAAACTTAACAACTATATTCAATCCCTTAGAAAATTAAAAAACAATAACCATTGAATAACTATTGAATAACTATGAATTACCTCGAACAATTTAAGGCCCTGCCAAAAGAACTTCAGGACGCCGTTTCTTCCGAAGAAAAAATTAAGTTATTGGAAGAGATTGAAAAAAAATACAATTTGAAATTGGCGAAATTGGTGATTCGACTGATGATTAAAGATATTTTATGGAAAGATTTAGAAAAATTTTTAGAGGAAAATTTTAAATTGACAAATGAGAAAGCAATTGAATTAAAAAAAGAATTGTCTGAAAAAATTTTTAATGAGGTACTTAAATATTTGGGAGCAGAGGAACTAATAGAAACTATGTCCTCATCAGATGTTGGAGTGAAATATACTCCTGTTAGTAGAAATACACCACCGACAGCACCGAAACTGACAGAAACTGATGAAAGTATATTCCAGCAAGTTAAGGGAAAACAAATGGAAATTAAAGAGATTGTTAAAGAAATTAAGGAAAAATTAGGATTAACTTTTGAAGATGAAATTTTAGAAAAAAGATTTGAAAATATTATTAGCAGTTATCTAAAAGATGTTCGCAATGAAATTCAACTAGAAGAAATTTTGACTCGATCAAAAAAAATAGGAGGAATGGAATTATCATCAGAAAAAGTAATTGAAATTTTGAAAATAATAAGAGAGTTAAAAACCCAGAGTCCAAAGTTAAAAATTGAAGAAGAAATAGATAGGGGTAAAAAAAATGGAATAGATTTATTAGAGACCAAACCGATTATTTTAGAAGAGGAAACGAAAGAAGAAGAAAAACCAAGCGAAACAGATAGAAATATAATTCAGCCCGATGTTGGAGGGAAAATGGCTAAAACTAAAGAGCCAGAAGTTGAAAAGAAACCGATATTTGATGAGGAAGTGAAAAAAAAGTTTGAAGGGGGAACAATTATGCCAACTTTAAAAGGATTAGAAAAACAGATAGAAGCAGAAAGACAAAGAGAAACAGATAGAAATATAATTCGCCGAGATGAAACAGGACAAACAGAAAAAGAAGAAACCCCAATTCAAATTCGGCGGCCGATTAGTGGAGAAAAATTAGTTGAAGACATTAGTCTTAAACCATTAGCAGTTGGTCCAATCGAAGAACTTTCAGGATTGAATTTGATTGATTTTCAACGCTGGGGAGGAGAAAAAACTTGTCAAATTATTTTTGATAAAATTAATCTTTTAGGCGAAGAATCGCTTTCTAAGAAAGCCGCCGGAATTTCGGCTTGGCAAAGAAGCCCTTTATTTAAACTCTATTTAGAAATTGGTCGGGAGGCAATGGAAAAGAAAAAATCTTTAATTGAAATCATTGAGGAAAGAAAAAGCCAGGGCCAGCCGACTTTAGAGATTAAGGATTGGGAGGCGATTACAGAGTTAAATAAGAAATTAAGATTTTAAAATCTCCTACTAATTACGAATATTATTCGAATTACGAATTTACTTCGTAAATTTCCTACCAATTACGAATTTTATCCGAATTACTAATTTGTGGGTTATAAACGAATATGGGAAGGAAAATTTTAAGAAGAGAAGATCTATTATATCCCGAGCTGAGTTATCAAATTATCGGTATTCTCTTTGAGGTTTATAATAAATTAGGACCTGGTTATCAAGAAAAATACTATTATTAAGCAATTGATACCGCATTTAAAACGGTTGGGCTATCTTTTCAAACACAAGTTAAAGTAAAAATCACTTTTAAGGGAAAAGAAATTTATAGATTTATAGATTTTATTATTGATAATAAGATAGTTTTGGAAATCAAAAGGGGCGACAGATTTTTAAAAAGTAATATCGACCAAGTCTATAGTTATTTAAGAGTAACCGGTCTTAAATTAGGGATTTTAGCTAACATTACTAAACAAGGCATTCAATTTAAACGAATAATTAACTTAAAATAATTTTTATACGTAATTAGTGTAGTATTCGTAATTGGTAGGTTTAAAATGCGTTTTACTATTCCCCAATTTATTGATATTGAGCCAAAAATTATTGGGCCAATTACTCCCCGACAATTTATTCTTTTAATTTTTGGTGGCGGGACAATTTTTCTTTGTTATAAAATTTTTAGTTTTTGGACTTTTATCGCCATTACCCTTCTTCTTATTATTCCAATTTTTGGTGCCTTTACTTTCGTTAAAGTTAATGGCCGACCATTTCATTACTTTGTTTTAAATGTTATTCAAGTTCTCAAAAAACCAAATTTAAGAATTTGGCAAAAAGAATATTTACCAGAAAAAGAAATTGTTCATAAGAAAGAAAAAATAACTATTGAACCAACAATCTTAAGAAAACCCCTACCCAAAGGTAGGCTTTCTGAATTGGCCCTGCAAGTTGATACTGGGGGAAGGTATACGGAAGAAGAATAAAATTAACCTAATTTACCTAATTGCTCTAATTAGTCTAATCAATTTCTAATGTCTAATGGTTAAATGACAAAAAACTTTAGGTATTGGATATTTAGATATTGTGATTTAATTAGGTCAATTAGAAATTAGAATAGTTAGAAATTTTTAAATAGGATTTAGGTTTAACATTTGATATTTAACATTTAAGATAACTATATTATGTCCAAAATCGCATCAACGCAGAAGTATTTACCTATCTCCGGTATTAGAAATGATTGCGTTATTTTAAAAGACGGTTCAATCCGGGCGGTGATTTTATGTTCTTCGATTAATTTTTCCCTAAAAAGTGAAAAAGAACAAAATGCAATTATTTCCGGTTATATTAATTTTATTAATTCTTTAGAGTGGCCAATTCAAATTGTTATTCAATCAAGAAAATTGAACATTGATCCATATTTAGAAAACCTCAATCGTTTAGAAAAAGAGCAGACCAACGAGCTCTTAAGGATTCAGATGAGAGATTATATTAATTATATTAAAGAATTAGTCCAACTTGGCCAGATTATGACCAAAAAATTTTTTATTGTTGTTCCATACAATCCCTTAGGTGATGTGAAGAGAAAATTCATTGATCGGTTATTTGATATTTTTCAGACACCATCTTTGATTAAATTGAAAAGAGAAAAATTTGAAAGATATCGGAGCGAACTTTTCAAAAGAGTTGACTTTATCATCTTCGGACTGGCTGGGATTGGGGTTAATGCGGTGCCACTTGATACCCAAAGTTTAATTGAACTTTTTTATAATATTTATAATCCAGTTGAATCAGTTTTCCAGAAAATAGAAAAAGTAGAGAAATTGAATATAGAACAGTAGTCTATTTTAAAAATTATTCTAATTATTCTAATTTCTAATTGACCTAATCAAAGCCAAATTCTTAAATGTCTAATTTCTAAAGTATTTTGTCATTAGTCATCGGAAATTGATTAGACTAATTAGGTTAATTAGAGCAATTAGGTCAATTCTAATTTATCATTATGGTATTTCAACCTTCAAAAATTGAAGAGAAACTTATTCCCAGCAAGACGATAGCGGGTAAGGGAAAAATTAGCGAAAAAGAAAGGGTAGAAAAAGAAACTGTTGAATTAGAGATAGCCCTTCAAAAAGGATTGGTTTCAATTCGCGACTTGATTGCGCCAGCTTCAATGAAAATTACCCCGTTTAACTTAATGTTAGGCACCACTTATGCCCGAACACTTTTTGTTATTACTTATCCAGCTGAAGTTTCAGTTGGTTGGTTTAATCCGATTATTAATTATCCAGCTCCTTTAGACATTTCAATGTTTTTCTACTATATTCCAACTGCCCCAGTTTTAAAACAACTTCAAAGAAGAGTTGGGACATTAATGGCTGAAATGGAAGAGGAAAGGGAAAAGGGTTTGCCCCGCGATCCATTAAAAGAGATTGCTTTAAAAAATATTGAGAAGTTAAGAGATGATTTAACTCAAGGAACAGAACATTACTTTCAATTTTCTTTATATGTGACTTTATATGCTGATTCAGAAAAAAAATTAGATGAACTCACAGAAAAAATTGAAGGAATTTTCGGTTCTTTAGCGACTTACACAAAAAGAGCATTTTATCAGACAGAGCAAGGATTTAATTCAACCTTGCCTTTGGCTTTAGATGAACTAATGATTGGGACTAATATGCCAACCTCAGCGGCTGCTTCATCATTTCCTTTTATCTCGGCTGACTTAACTTCTGACAATGGGATTCTTTATGGGATTAATCGTCATAATAATAGTTTAATTTTATTTGATCGATTTTCTTTAGAGAACTATAACTCAACAATTTTCGCCACTAGTGGTGCGGGAAAAAGTTATTTGGTTAAATTAGAAGTTTTGCGTTCAATGATGCTGGGAACTGATGTTATTATTATTGATCCAGAAAGAGAGTATAAACATTTATCTGATGCGGTTGGTGGAACTTATATTGATGTTTCTCTTGTTTCTGAAAGTAAAATTAATCCCTTTGATTTGCCCCGGCCAAAAGAAGGGATGGAAATGAAAACTGCCGATATTATTCGTTCGTCAATCGCTATTTTGAAGGGACTTTTAAAAATTATGATTGGCAGAGAAGAAGCCGGACAAAAATATTTTACCCCCGAAGAAGATTCTTTACTTGACCGGGCTCTTCTTGAAACTTACGCTAAAAAAGACATTGGTCCAGGAGCAGATTTAACTCGAGTAGAAATGCCAACCTTGGCTGATTTACAGGAAATTTTAGAAGGAATGAAAGGGGCAGAAAATATTTTGGAAAGATTAAAAAAATATACTGAGGGAACGTTTTCTGGCCTTTTAAATCATCCAACTAACGTTGAATTGAATAATCAATTAGTAGTTTTTTCCATTCGAGATTTAGAGGATGAACTTAGGCCAATTGCTATTTACACGATTATCAATTATGTTTGGAATGTCGTTAGATCAGAAATTAAAAAAAGAATTTTGGTTATTGACGAAGCCTGGTGGATGATGCAATATAAAGAAAGTGCTCTTTTCTTAAGAGGACTGGTGAGGCGGGCAAGAAAATATTATTTTGGTGTAACCACCATCACTCAAGATGTAGTTGATTTTCTGGCTTCCGAAGATGGCCGTGATATTGCTACGGTAACTAATTCGGCTTTAACTTTTCTTTTAAAACAAACACCAGCCGCGATTGAAACTTTGGCAAAAACCTTTAATTTAACTGAAGGAGAACAGTACTATTTGTTAAATTGTTCGGTGGGTGAGGGATTAATTTTTGCTGGTCAAAAACACGTGGCGATTCAAGTTGTTGCTTCTTATACCGAAGACCAAATAATTACTTCCGACCCAAGACAACTTTTAGAAATTGAACAGGCGAAAAGAGAATATGCAGAAAGTCTTGGGGAAACAGAAATTATAGAAGAAAAATAATAAATTTCTATCAGTTTCACGAAACCAATTTCTATAGATTTCTGAAACTTATTGAAACTTATAGAAATAAATAGAAATAAATCGTATGAAAAAAATTTTAATCATTGCCATTATTCTAGTTTTAATCGGTGGGGTTTTGTTGTTTCTTGCTTCAAGAAAAACACCAAGCCCAAAATTACCAACTACCAACCACCAATTACCAATTAATCAAGCAATGACCAATCAACCAGTGATTCAACCAAGAGAATTAACCCCGGAAGAAAAATTGGCATTGCTAAAAAATGAATTGAAAATTAAAGCGCGAAATTTTGTGGAAAGGTATGGTTCATTTTCAACTGATGCTCGATTTGCTAATTTAAAAGAATTAAAAGATGAAATGAGTTCTCGGCTTTGGCGAGAAACCGAAAATTATATCTTGGCAAAAGAAAAAGAAGAGATTAAAGAATTTTATGGCGTGACAACTAAAGTTTTATCTGTCGAAGAAGAAAGTTTTTCTGAAAATGAGGTTGCTTATCTTATTTCAACCCAGAGACAAGAAACAAAAGGTCAAACACAAAAAGTTTTTTATCAAAATTTAGAATTAAAGATGATAAGGGAAAATAATGTTTGGAAGGTAGATAGAATCCAATGGAAGTAGAAAATAGAAACTTATTGAAATTAATAGAAATTAATTGAAACTCATAGTTTTGACAATAAATTTCTAAAATTTCTAATTAAAATTATGCCTAACGGTGAAGAAATTTTTGATGAAACTCAAGCGGCTGAGGAATTAGAGGAAGAGAGGATGCCTTCGCGTTTGGAGCAAATGCGAGGGGCAGTAAAAGAAATGGCAAAGGAAAAAGCCAAAGAAGCAGTTAAACAAGCCGCTAAAAAAACAGCCGAAAAAGTGGCTGCTACTGTAGGAAGGGGTCTTTTAGCTGCCCTTCAATCAATTTGGGCAATTCTTGGCCCGGCCTTAGTAGCTGCTGCCCCTTATATCTTAATCATCGGCGGAATTATTATCGGTGTATTTATTGTTATCAGTGTTTTAATGAGTGGAGATACAGCAATTTGTGATAAACTAATAGAAGATCGAGGTTTGTTTAATGCTGTTAAAGAAATGTATGAAATTGGGGGAATAGGCAAAAGCTTTCCTTGTGTTGTGGCTGGTATTAAAGAATTAGGTCCTGGCCGGGCTGTAGAAGGGGCTCCTACTAGAGAAGAAGAAATTTACTCAACTATTCAAGGTGGTTTTTGAAATTTATTAACATTAAATTAAAATGAAAATTTTTAAATCTAAAAATTACCCCAAACTATATAAAAGTCAGGACCATCAAACATCTCGAAAGGGAGATGGCCAAAAAATAATTTTAATTTTCTTATTATTGGTTATTGGTTATTGGTTATTGGTTAGTTGGCCTGTGTATGCCCAAGAAAATATAGGGGGAAAAGCAATAAAATTTTTTTCTCAAATAAAAATTCCTGGTTTTGAAGAAACAGAAATTAGAGAAGGAACCTTGGCTAAATATATTAGTTCTTTTTATAAATGGTCAGTTACTGCCGTGGCTATTTTGGCAGTGATTATGATTATGATTTCTGGTCTGCAGTGGATTTTTGCCGCTGGTAACCCGCCAGCCATTGCCAAGGCAAAAGACCAAATGATTTCAGCTATTCTTGGTTTGATTTTGGTTTTACTCTGCATTCCTTTATTAAAAATGATTAATCCAGCTTTGGTTAGACTTTCAAGTTTTCAAATTCCAGAGATTACGAGAATAGAAGAAGGGGGCGTTGATCTGCGTCTTTTTTTAATTCCCAAGGCCAATTTTACGAGAGATGTCTTAAAAGTCGAAGAATTTCAATCTGGTCGACACTTCTGTCTTGGAGACTTTGGTTATCCTGGTATAACAGACAGTGGAATTATGGATTATATAGGAGGGAGTAGATCAATCGTGGCCATTATTTTCTTTAAAGATAATAAAAAACACGAGATGGTGGCGATAAAAGGATTTTGGGAAAATTTGGAAGACCCTGGTGAAAGATTGAGTATATGTATGAATGAAAATGGTTGTGGCAATGGGGAAGATGGTTGGGTCTTTACAATACATAATAATCTAAATCAAGACCAGTGTGACCTGGTGGGGTTTGCGGCACCATGTAGTGCAGTGATAGCAAGTAAAGAAGATGCCATTAAATGGGTTGGACAAAGAGGTGTATTAGGAGATCCAGATGTTGTGTCTCAAAAGAAAGGAAATTTCAGATTAAAAGTAACAATGTTTAGTCGTCAACAGGAATTTTCAGAACAGACAGATTGGCTTGGCTTTACCCAGACTTGTGGGATAGGAGTTGAGCAAGAATGTCGTGGTACTGGAACAAAGTATTGCTGTAAAGAAAAAAAAGAAACAGAATCTGGCTGGCAGGGATATTATTATGACTTTCATTGCTCATTAGCTTTACCTTGTGATCGCAGAAATGAAAATTGGGAAGAGCAGAAAGATAGGAAAAAGGAATATTGTAATATAGATTAAAATGATTAATTCTTTTACTGGTTAATGACAGTTCGGAACTGTAAAATCGTTTATTGATGCTGGTTATCTTTCAGAGTCAATTTCAAGTTATGTAAAATTAAAATAAAAATATGAAAAAGGTTTTAGTCATTGTTGGTTTTGCTCTTGTGGTAATTGCTTTAGGCTTGCTTTTGTATTTTGCTTTTTTCAAACCAGTACCAAAACCACCACCAGTAGCTGTACCGCCAACTGAAATTCCACCACGCTTGCCAGTTAGCCGCGAGGCCTGGGAGAAAATGACCATTGAAGAAAGGGGGCGGCTTGGCTTACCTTTATATGAGTGGCCAGAAGTAGTACCCCCAACGCCGCCACCAGTTGAAGTTCCGCCAGCCGTACCAGAAATTTCTGAAATTGCTCAGGGAACTACCACTTGGGTCAATCCTGTTTCTGAAGAAAAATCAGAAGCAGCTGAACTTGCGCCTGATGGTATCAATGCTATTTATTATAACCGAGATACTGGTCGATTTTACAAAATCACCCCTGATGGTCAGAAAGAACTTTTAACTGATCAAGTTTTTCGCAATGTTCAAAAAATTACTTGGGCGCCAACTAAAGACAAAGCTATTCTAGAATATCCTGACGGCTACAAAGTTGTTTATGATTTTGAAAAAAAGAAACAAACAACACTCCCTTTTAACTGGTATGATTTTTCTTTCAGTCCTTCAGGCAAAGAATTTGCCTTTAAATTAGATTCAAAATATCCGGAAAATCGCTGGCTTTCAATTGCTAACGCTGATGGTACTGGGGCGCGAGCCATTGAGCATATGGGTGAGAATCAGGATAAAGTAATTGTTTCTTGGTCGCCAAATCGTCAAGTGATTGCTTTTTCAAAAACTGGTGAGCCAAGGGGTGCTTGGGAAAATTCAATTTTGCCAATTGGTCGTTATGGTGAAAAATTTCCGCCAATTATTGTTGATGGTTTAGGTTTTGAAAATATCTGGTCACCAAATGGTGAGAAAATTGCCTACAGTGTTTATGCACCAGAAACAAATTATAACCCAACTCTTTATGTCATTGGTGCTTATGGTGATGAAATGGGTCGGGGAAAAATCAACACTGGTCTTCAGACTTATTCTTATAAATGTACTTTTAATCAAGTTGGCGACACTTTGTATTGCGCTGTGCCAAGAAACTTGCCTTATGGTTCAGGTCTAGTGCCAGAATTGGCAAAAGGAATTCAAGATGATTTTTATAAAGTTGATTTAAAAACTGGTCGGGCTAGTTTTTTGGCTGAATCTGCTTTTAGTAGTTATGAAGTAGAAAAAGTTTTTCTTTCTGCTGACGAATCACTTCTTTATTTTGTTGATAAAAATACAGAGAGGATTAGATACATTAGATTGAAGTAAATTTCTAATTTCCAATTACCAACTTCCAACAAAAATTAAAATATTTAATGATCAGTTGGAAATTTAGGCATTAGAAATTTCATTGGGAATTGGAAGTTGGGTATTAGGAATTTTGTTTTAAGGTAGGGTATTTATGAAAATTTCTGGGCGAAAATTGAATTATAAAGTGTTTTTTGTTTTAGCGGTAATGGTTGTTCTTTTTTTTGTTTTAACGCCAAGTGAAACTGCTTTTTCTCAAGTTATCCCTCCAAGTATAGAATTTAGATGTTGCTATAGTTTAACAGCCGGTCCTCAACAAAAAATTTGTCAGGATTTTCACGAAGATATAGGATGTCAACCGCCGTATTGGGCAGAGGCTTGTCCTGGAGTAAGGGGGAGATGTGAAGATATTACTAATTTATCCTGCTATAAGGCTTATTGTCCGGAATGGACAAAACTGCCGATTATTCCTCAAAAAGAGGAAGTTCCTCAAAAAGAAACATCATTTGTCCCACCAAAATTACAAATTCCAATTCCGGGGTTAACTTTAACTACCGAAGAAAGTAAGTTAAAAATTTGTACAGAATGTGCTGATCCCGACATTATTGATCCCGCTGATTGTCCAAAAGAAAAATGTAAAAATTGGGCTTATCGTATTCCTTGGATTGGCGAGTATTTAGCTGCTTTTTATAAATGGGCAGTTGGCGCTTTAGCAATTTTGGCGGTAATTATGATTATGATTAATGGTGTCAGATGGATTTTAGCCGGTGGTTTACCAGATAAAATTTCTGAAGCAAAAAAAGGGATTTCTTCAGCGATAATAGGTTTAGTTCTTGTTCTTTTAGTTCATCAAATTCTTTCTTTAGTTGATTCGCGTCTAACCATTTTTAAGCCGATTGTGATTGGGATAATAAAAAGAGTGGAAATTTTACCTATGGAATCTGACGTTGAAGAAGCTCAAGTCGGTCGAATTGAAGATAGAGGAATGTCTCCGGTAATTGGAGGACAATGTTTTCCTATAGCCGAAGGAAGCATTGAAACAATAAAATGGAACTTTGGAAGTAGAAGAAGTAATGGAAAGCGTTGTCATGCCGGAATTGATATATTTACCAAAGGAAATGCTGATGTTGTTGCTATTAGCAGTGGCAAAGTAATTGCTGTTCAACGTTTTTATAAATGTTTAGGGGGAATGACAGATGCAATTTTGATAGATCATGGAAACTTTGTTGTTCTTTATGGGGAAATTAATGAAGGAACAATAACAGTTAAAAAAGGAGATTCAGTTGTAGCTGGCCAAAAATTAGGTAAAGCAAGTTATTGTGGTATGTTACATTTTGAAATGTATGAAAAAGGAACTTCACAAAATTATCGATGGTTTCCTCCAGAAGGAAAAGAGGTAGAGACTGAACCAAATTATTGTCGTAAATATTTTTTATCTACTAAACCAAAACCTTTATTAGATCCAACAGAAACACTTAAAGATTTACAAAGTAAAAAATGTAAATTATAATAATGACTTGACCCGGTGAATAATGATTTGACTTGATAACTTGACTTGGTGACAGTCACCGAAAATGGATGTTGTTAAAACCGCATTAACTATAAGTTTTAAGGCCAAAAATTAAAAATGGCATAATTTTATGCCAAAATTTAAAAAAATCTATGTTTGCTCAAAGTGTGATGCTCAGTTTCCGAAATGGTTTGGGCAGTGTCCGGAATGTGGCAGTTGGGGGACACTTAAAGAAAGCGAAGCCAAAAGCCAAAAGTCAAAAGTCAAAAGCATAGCTGAAATTGGCGAAGTTTTAGAATTTGAAAAAGTAAAGGCTGAAGATTTTCCGAGAATTAAAACTAAAATTGAAGAATTGGATCGAGTTTTGGGTGGGGGGGTTGTGCCGGGTGGTGTTATTTTATTAGGTGGTGAGCCAGGCATAGGAAAATCCACCTTAGTTTTACAGATTGCCGAAAGGATTTTAAATTCGAAATCCGAGACCCCAAATCCTAAAAAAATTCAAAATTCGGTTCTTTATGTTTCTGGCGAAGAATCAGCTGAACAAGTAAAAATGAGGTTTGATCGTTTGGGGGTTATGGCAAAAAACTTAAAATTTTTAGGCGAAACGAATATCGAGACGATTTGTGCGACAATTGAAAAAGAAAAACCAACTTTAGCCATTATTGATTCAATTCAGACAATGTCTTCGGCTGATTTTCCTTCAGAGGCTGGCAGCGTGAATCAGGTTCGGACCTCAACAATTAAACTTTTAGAAGTAGCCAAAAAAGAAAAAATTCCGATTTTAATTACTGCCCATGTGACAAAAGAAGGAATTATTGCCGGACCAAAAACCTTAGAACATTTAGTTGATACTGTTTGCTATTTAGAAGGTGATTCTTATCATCAATTTCGTTTACTGCGAACGGCTAAAAATCGCTTTGGCTCAACTAATGAAGTTGGCGTTTTTGAAATGAAAAGTAATGGTTTAATTGAAGTAAAAAATCCTTCCGAAGCATTTTTATCTCAAAGAGAAGAAAAAAATCCTGGTTCGGTGGTGGCAGCCATTTTGGCTGGCGGTCGGTCTTTCTTGGTTGAAGTCCAGGCCCTGGTGGCAAAGACATCTTTTGGTTATCCACAAAGAAGGACGCTTGGTTTAGATTTTAATCGAGTTCAACTTTTAATTGCGGTTTTATCAAGACGATTAGGATTTCCTTTAGGAAATTATGATATTCATCTAAATGTTGTCGGCGGAATTGAGGTAAAAGAACCAGCCATTGATTTGGCGGTTTGTTTAGCCATTGTTTCCGCTTATAAAAATAAAGCCCCTGAGTCAGGCTTAGTTGTTTTTGGAGAGGTCGGGCTTGGCGGTGAAATTAGGACGGTTTCTCAAGAAGAAAAAAGAATTAAAGAGGCAGAAAAATTGGGATTTAGGAAAATAATTAAACCGGTGTCAAAATCAAAAGTTAAAAGTCAAAAATTAAAAATAATTGAAGTAAAAAATTTGGAAGAAGTACTTAAAATTTTAAATCTTTAAAAGATAATAAATTTGAAACTTATAGAAATTTATTGAAACTTGTTGAAACTTGTTGTTTTATTCGAGGTGAGTAATTTTTGTTATTTCTTTTATTTTTTCCTGGAGCAAAGGAAAATTTTTTAATTCCGGATCAAGAGTTAAAATTTTTTTTGCTGCCTCTTGAGTTTCTTTGATAATTTCCGTATCAGAAAGACGAGCAATTTTTAAAGATTCTAAATAACCAGATTGTTTTAAACCAAAAATTTCACCTGGTCCGCGAATTTCTAAATCTTTTTCGGCTAATTCAAAACCATTCTTGGCAGTTAAAAGAGCCGAAAGTCTTTGTCTGACTTTTTCCGAATAGCTTTCTGAAAACAGGAAACAATAAGATTGATATTGAGCCCGGCCAACCCGGCCTTTAAGTTGCCAAAGTTGTGCCAATCCAAATCGTTCTGCCCCCTCAATAATCATTATTGAAGCATTTGGCACATCGATACCAACTTCAATAACAGTGGTGGAGACTAAAATTTTAATTTTATTGTTAAGAAAATCTTTCATTATTTTCTCTTTCTCTTTTGCTTTTAACTTTCCATGAAGCATTGCTAATTTGAAATCTGGAAAGATTTTTTTATCTAATTTTTCATATTCTTCTTTAACTGATTTAACACCCAATTTATCAGAAGGGTCAATAAGTGGACAGATGACAAAGGCCTGACGACCGTTTTTTATTTCTTTTCTAATGAAATTATAAATATCTTCTTTCTCTTTTGGTTTGACAATTTTTATTTTAACCTCTTTTCTTCCCGGTGGCATCTCATTAATAATAGAAAGATCTAAGTCGCCGTATAAAGTTAAGGCAAGAGAACGGGGAATTGGGGTAGCAGTCATACTCAAAAAATGTGGCACTAAGCGACGCGAAAGACGCGAATTACACGCGAATGACTTGAATTTAGGGTTTAATATTCTTTTTGGTTTTAAAAATTTTTGTCTGAAATTGACTACTAACGCCAGTCTCAAATTTGCAGATTCAAGGTATCTTAAAACTTGGTAATAATCTTCTTTTTTGAAGAAGGGCTTGGCTTTAAGTTCAACAAGAATTTTATTTTCTATTATAAAGTCGGCAAAATTTGATTTTTTACCGCCAACTTCTATAGGGCTTTCTCTTTTATAAGAAAGTCCGGTTGATTTTAATTTTTCTTCTAAAAGATCAGCGTATTGTTTTTCTCTTAAAAACCTACCACTTTCTTTTTGAATTTCAAAAAATATGCCAGTTAACTTGTAAGATAAATCTTTTTCTACAATTTTATCAGTTTCGTGTAATTCGGGTGTATTCGTGTTTTTAGTGTCGCTTAGCAAGGCGGAGCGCTGTTCAACACCAAATCTATGTTGTTCGTCAACAATGATAAGACCAAGATTTTTAAATTGAACTCCTTCTTGAATTAAAGCATGAGTACCAATAACTAAATCTAATTCACCACTGGTTATTATTTCTAGTATTTTTGATTTTGAGACATTTCCCGGTAACCGCTGAATCTCTGAACTCGCTCCACTCACACCGGGACTCTGAATTTCTTTATCCTTCTGTGCTTCTGTGGTTGCAATTTTTCGATCTTCGCGAGTCAGCAAGCCAATTTTTATCGGCCATTTTTTTAATAAACTTGAGATGTTATTAAAATGTTGATTGGCCAAAATTTCAGTTGGTGCTAAATAGGCGACCTGATAACCATTTAAAACAGTATTTAAAATCGCCATTGTTGCCACCACGGTTTTGCCGCTGCCAACATCACCTTCAAGAAGACGATTCATTGGCGATGGTTTTTCTAAATCTTTTAGAATTTCCCAACCTGATCTTTTCTGACTCTGGGTCAATTCAAATGGCAAACTTTTTATAAAATCTTTTATTTTTTCCAATTTTATTTCCATTGCTGGCGCCGTTTGTCTTTTCAATTTTTCTCTAATTAATTGGGTTTGGATTTGAATTATAAATAATTCATCAAATTTTAAACGATGAGTGGCGCGATTAAGTAAATTTTGGCTGGCCGGAAAATGAATCTGTTCTAAAGCAACTGATAAATTCATTAATTGATTTTCGTTTTTTATTTCTTTCGGCAGCCAATCCTCAATTTTTCTAGTTAGAGGCAAGACCTCTCGGATTAAAAACCTAATTTGTTTTTGTGAGATATTTTCTGTGGTTGGATAAATTGGTACCAGACGGCCTAAATGAATTGGTGCTTTTTGTTTCTGTGGAAATTCATAGGAGGGCGATATCAGTTGCTGGCCGTAATTCAAATCACTTTCAACCTTGCCAGCCAAATAAATTTCCTGGCCTGGCTTTAAAATTTTATTTAAAAAAAGCTGGCCAAACCAGACAACTTTTATTGAATCACTTTGATCAGAGACGATTGCCTCAGTAATAATCATTCTTTTGCGGGGGGTGCGGCGACTGTGGATTGTTTTAATTTTTGCTTTGATTGTGCCAGAGCCCCTGTTTTTTAATTCTTTGATGGTGATAATTTTGCTCCAATCTTCATAGCGAAAAGGAAAATGATATAAAAGATCTTGACAATTTTTTAATCCGATATTTTCCAATTTTTTGGCGGTGGTTTTACCAACTTTTGGGATTTGGCTAATGGGTGTGGTTAGCTCCATAAAAAGAGGATAGTTTATTTTTGCCTTTTATTTTAGCAGAAATTTTTGTCTTGACAAGAGAAAGGAAATATGTTAAACTAAAAGCAGTTAAAAGCCAACAGAGGGAATAATCCCTCTGCTCTGGCATAGAAAAAGCGCGTCTAAGACGCAAGGAGGAGAAAATGAAAAGAGTGATGATTGTTTTTTTGATGGCCGGAACGGCCGTGGGTCAGTGGACACCGCCGGTGTTTTTAGATAGTTCGGCCCATGGACCTTGTAAGTTTGCCCAAGGGCCTAGCGGTCATGAATGGGTGGGATATATTGATAAGAGATCAGACCCCCCGATGTTGCGGATAAGGCACCTGCCGGATTCTTCGTATTATGACGTGGACTCGGTTGGAGTGTGGAGTGATGATGTTGCTCTAGTGATGAGCGCGGGTCTGCCGCACGCGTTTTACGTGCGGAGAAATCCCATGAATCCGGCCAGCGGAACAATCTTCCTTGCGAAATTTACTGGCCGACAGTGGCTGATAGAAGCCATTGACTCGTTACACAATGAGTACGGGACTTTGCTGGCCGCCCACTCCTCTGGTGACACGCTTTGGGTTCTTTACCACCAGCAGTGGCCAGTTGGTGGAACGTTCGTGACCCTGATCCAAGCCTCCAAGGTCGGTAGCGGACCATGGACGTACGACACCGTTATTTCGAGTACGAGCGATCATTTCGAGCCGATCGCAACAATCGGTTCGGAGGTGATGTTTTATCACTTTGTGGGTCAGTTTAAAAATCACCCAACCCCAGAGGACCATCCTTTATGGAGCCAAAACTTGTGTCTGGCTCGAAAAGAAGGTCATTTGTGGGTCGTAGACACCGTGAATGTTGGTGTTGATTTGGTTTTCGCTGTCTACGATGCCACGAAATGGTTTGCGGTCTTTCAGGATGAAGGGTGGTGGAACCTGACCTTAATGAAAGGGAATTTTGGAGGGTGGGAGACAATCGTTTTAGATACAGGAAAGATAATTTCGTCTCCCAAAATAGATGTATGGCAAGGGAGACCATACATCTTATCTGTAGAACCAAAAGAAAGAGCAGCGGCACCTCCATGGTTCTTAACATTCCGGGGAGCTAATTGGCCAATGGGTCAGGTAGAGCTGGTTGATTCCTGCGAGCAAGTTTGCTCGCATGGAATGTCAATTAGAGTTTTACCTGATGGAAGAATTGCGGTTGTTGCTGCCCTGTGGCGGCGGAACGGACGGTGTGATGAGGTTCGTTACTCCGTTCGAGAGGCCTTGAGCATCAAGGAGCAAGAGGGAAATCTTGTGACTCGGGCGGGGCGTGCGGCGACTATTGGGAGGCAATTCGGGCGGCCGGCGCATGACATCAAGTTTTTTGATGTCACCGGCCGGCTAGTTCGGCCGACCCGGCCCGGAATTTACCACTGTCTCGAGAAAGGAGAAATTCCGAGGCGGGTAGTGTTTATTCGGTAAGATTCTCAGGGGCAATGCTTCTCAGCGTTGCCCCATTTTATTTTCCCAAATTGACTTTTTGCGAAAAAATGATAATATTCTATTTGATAAATAATGATGGAGAGGTGGCCGAGTGGTTAAGGCAACGGTTTGCTAAACCGTGACCGCCTTTAAAGCGGTCCATGGGTTCGAGTCCCATCCTCTCCGCATTAATTATGGATTTATTTAATCTTTTTCGAAAAGAAAAAGAATTTTTAAGTAATTTTTTTGGTCAAGAAATTTTTCCTTCTTCTTTGAACATCTCTGAAAAAGAGATGGAAAAATTTTTTAAATTGGGTTTTGATTTACATTTTCTTCCAAAAATTGAAGTTAGTAAAAACAAAATTTTCCCTGGTTGGAAAGAAAGACCAAAGGATAATTTTTTTAATCTAATTCAGAAAGGGAAATTACCAACTGATGCTGCTTTTTTACCGGGTAAATGGATTTTTATCGAGAAAAGAAGAAAACCTGAAAAAAATTTTTGCTGGATTAATAAGGGTGACCTGGGAGTAAAAATTCTAAGAAAACTTTTTCGAATTGATTTTAAGAAATATTGTCAAAAAAATAATCGGCAGCAATATGAAAATGATTTTCTCCTGGCTATTTTGAAAGAAAACGGTTTTGCCTCTCGCTTCTCTCTTTCTTGGCAAGAAATTGAAGAAATAATTAAGCCAGGGGTGGCTAATTTTCTAGGAATTTCAATAGAAAAAATAAGACTTCCTCGTTTTATCGAATGGAATTTTTTAGGTAATGCTTTTTATCCCGAGTGGGGGAAAACCTCAACTTGGGAATGGTTTTCTGATCGATTTTTAACTGGCGAATGCCTTTCTGGTGGTTTTAAATCTTTAAATATTTTAGGCTGGGATCCCCCAGATTTTTGGAGTACCATTCTCGGATTTAGAATTTTAATTGAGATTTAAATTATGGAAGAAAAACCCTTGAATTTCTCTCAGACAATTTCTCAGGATGAGATTTATGATTTTTTCGGTGGTATCAACATAGAAAAAATTTTAGCCAGAAAAGTTTATCCAGTTTGGGCTTTTACTAATGAAGATTTAAAAGAATTGAGCAACTTAACTTCTTTTAAAGACAAAGAAATATTTGCTATTTTGGGCAGCGCTGATCAATCAATTTATTTTTTTTCTAAGGGGGCAAAACAAATTGTCGCTTGTGATAACCGAGATCTTGCCTGCCTTTTTTCCGAATTCAAAATTTCTGCTCTCAAAAACCTTTCTTTTCAAGAATTTAAAGAAATTTTTTTAAATAAAGAGAAGGAGAATTCAAAAATTTATTTTGAAAAAATAAGAACAGATTTGTCTCAAGCAGCGAGGAAACTATTTGACTGGCTGTTAGAAGGTCAGCCAAAAAATATTTTTTTAACTCTTCAAAAATCTCAATTTTTTTATAAAGAAAGTTGGTGTTTCTTGAAAAAGAAAAATTGGTTGCCATATTTTGATAAATCGAAAGAGTTTTCTAAAATAAAAAAAAGAATCAATCGTTTTTTTATTATTAACGCTGATTTAATTACGGTTTTAAAGAAGATAAACAAAAAATTCGATCTTATTTATACTTCCAATATTTTTGAAAGCAGAAATTATTGCCCAGATTTTGAAAAAGCCCTCCTTCAGATTGATTTACATTTAAAAGAAGAGGGGGAAATTTTAATTGTTAATCAAGATTCGCCTAAAAAAATTCTTTCAATTTTAGAAAATTTAGGTTATAATTTAACTATAAAAGAAACAAAAAAGAAATTTTTAGAAATTTTTTCCAAATCATATTCTTACTATTATATTTTGGCGAAAAAGAAATAGAAAAATAGACATCTGCTGAAAAAGATAATCAAGAGATTAATGCTTTTAATAATTATTTCTGATTTTTATCTATGAATTAAACTTAAAGGAGATGTGGCAGAGTGGATTAATGCACCGGTCTTGAAAACCGGAGCACCCGCCAGGGTGCCGGAGGTTCGAATCCTCCCATCTCCGTTTTTCTAAAAAGTGCTGGATGAATCTTAACTTCTTTGAATAATTTATAAATTTATGGCTAAAACAAAAAAAGAAGAAACAAAAAAAGAAGAATTAAAAAAAGAAGAATTAAAACCAATTGGGAGGGGTGAGCATGGCAATATTTGGGTTTCTTGGTCTTTTCCCGAAGTACAGAAATATAAAAGAGGGGTTGGCTGGTGGATTTTTATGAGTCTGGTTGCTCTTGGTTTAATTATTTGGTCTTTTAAAACAGGGAATTTTCTTTTTGCAGTTATTATTATTATCGTTGCCATTACGATTATCCTTTGGGCAAAGAGGGAAACCTTGGAAGTTGAGATGAAGATAACTGAAAGAGGTATTGAATTGGGGTCAAGTTTTTATGAATGGTCACGAATAGAAAATTTTTGGATTGTTTATAAACCGCCAGAAGTAAAAAGACTTTATTTTAAATTAAAAAGAATACTTCCCCCCTTTCTTTCAATTCCTTTAGAAAAACAGAATCCGGTTCAAATAAGAAAAATTTTACTGAAATATGCCTTGGAAGATCTTTCAAAAGAAGAAGAAAGTTTTTCTGATTTTTTGAGTCGAAGTTTAAAGATTTAAAAGCAACACAAAACACACAAATTAACACGAATTAAAAGTATTTTTAATTTAATTTTTAATTTTTAATTTGACCTTGCCCCCATAGCTCAATGGATAGAGTGCAAGCTTGCGGAGCTTGTGATCCCCGTTCGAATCGGGGTGGGGGCATTTTAAAAATGCCGAAAGCGTTTTTTTAATTTTTAAATTATCCCCTGGCTAAAGCAATGCCCCAAATTTCTTTGGCACCAGCGACTTTTAAGACCCTTGCTGCTTCATTAAGGGTTGAACCGGTAGTAAAGACATCATCGACTAAAAAAATTATTTTTCCTTTAATTTCTTTTTTATTTTTAACAGCAAAAGCACCCTGAATGTTAATTTTTCTTTCTGTTTCTTTTAAATCAGTTTGTGAGCGGGTGTTTTTTATTTTTATCAATAAATCATTTCTTAATTTTAGATCGAACTCTTCGGCAATCTTTTGCGCTATTAGTTCCGCTTGATTAAATCCGCGGTCAAGAAATTTTTGGCGGTGGAGGGGAACGGGAATAATTAAAAAAGAAGAAAGTGGTTCAGAAAAATTATTAGTTAAAAAATAAGAATTTTTTATCACCTTTATTAAAAGCACAGAAAGATTTTGGGAAAGACTTTTTATATATTCATATTTCAAAAGTTTAATTGCCCCTTCAACTACTGGATTTTTATAAGAGGTAGCGTTAATTAAGCCAGCAAGAGCAGTTTTTCTTCGGCAGTTTTCACAGGTTTTTCCATACAAAGAAAGACGACCGCAGACCGGGCAAGTAAATTTTTCAACCAAAGGAATACTTTCTAAGCAATTTTGACAAAGGAAATCTCCTTCTTGGGAACAAGAAAGGCAGATTTTCGGAAAAATTAAATCAAGGAGAAAATTAACTATTTTATTAAATTTTTCAACTATCCATTTTCCGGCCATAGTTTTACGATAAATTATGAATTTAAGCTAATTACGAATAAATTTAGCGATTTTTTTGACTTTAAAACCATACTTTTCAAAGTTAATCATTTTGATAAAATATAACTTGAATAAGATTCTGTCAATGATAGACATTTTTGTGAAAATACGTTAAGATAAATTTAGAACTTAAGCTTAGAATTTAGAGTTTGGGGTTTATAATAAAAATATGGGTTTATTTTTTCAAACAAAAAATACCCTTGGCATTGATGTGGGTTCAACGAGTATTAAAATTGTTGAACTGAAAAAAGAAAAATCAAAAACCTCTCTTGTAACTTATGGCTATTTAGAAAGAGCGGTGGAGGACGTTATTAACTCTTCCCAAGAAGAGATAAGAAAAAAAACAATTGAGGATTTAAAAAAACTTTGTGAAAAAGCAGGGATAACCACCGATCGGGCAGTAAGTGTTTTGCCAAGTTTTTCTGTTTTTTCTTCAACGATTACCCTTCCAATTGTTTCAGTTAAAAATTTAAAAGAAACAATTCATCGAGAGATAAAAAAAATAGTTCCCATTCCCCTCGAAGAGGCTATTTTAGATTGGAAAGTTTTAGAAAAATTTAAAATTTCTCGTCAAGAGAACTATCGACTTTTAATTAATGTTGCTTCTAAAAAATTAATTAAATACTACATGGAAATTTTTAAAGAGGCAAAATTAAGACTTCTTTCTTTAGAAACTGAATCATTTGCTCTGGTTAGGTCTTTGATTGGTCGAGACCCAGGTGTGATAATGATTATTGATTTTAGTGCCGTTTCAACCGATGTTATTGTTGTTGAAAAAACGGTTCCCGTTTTTCATCGAAGTATAAGTCTTGGTGGTTTAAACCTTAGCCAAATTATTTCTCAAGCTTTAAAAATTGATTTTAAAAAAGCCGAACAGTTTAAAAGAGACCTTTCGGTTCTTAATAGTTTACCTTCCTTTATTCAAAATTTTTTGAAATCGATTGCTGAAGAAATTAATTACTCGGCTCAACTTTATAAAAATCAAAGTGGTAAAAATGTTGAAAAGGTTATTCTTTCCGGTGGTTCGGCTTATCTTCCAAAATTAGATGAATATTTTTCAAAAATTTTGAATTTAAAAGTTGTCATTGGTAATCCCTGGAAAATGATTTCGTATCCAGTTGAACTTGAACCAGTTCTTTTGGAAATTGCTCCGCGGTTTTCTGTGGCTCTCGGAGCGGCCTTAAGATAAAATAACCCACAAATTATTAATCAAACACTAATTACGAATTTGTAATGAAAATAATATTGTATTTAGTAGTAACTAAGTCAATTTAATAGATTAATAAGTATAAAATAAAGCCATGAATGATGAATCAAAAACTTCAGGCAGTATCGTCAAGGAATTTATTTTGGAGTTTATTAAAATTTTGATTATTTCTTTAGCCATTGTTATTCCAATTCGATATTTTTTAATTCAACCATTTTATGTTAAGGGAGCGTCAATGGAACCAAATTTCCATGATTATGAATATTTAATTATTGATGAAATTTCTTTCAGATTTCGAGAACCGCAAAGAGGAGAAATTATTGTTTTTCATTCTCCTTATAAATGGTCAGATTACTATATTAAAAGGATAATTGGTTTACCAAAAGAAAGGATTGTTATTAAAGATGGTGATGTTTATATTTACAATGAAAAATTTAAAGAAGGAATAAAATTAGACGAATCAAACTATTTACCAGCCGGCGTTAAGACAGCTGGAAGCATTGATCTCTCTCTTGGTGAAAACGAATATTTTGTTATGGGGGATAATCGTAACTCCAGCCTTGATTCCAGAAGTTTTGGAGCGATTAACCGAAGTCAAATTATTGGTCGAACATGGATTCGTGGTTGGCCTATTTTTCGGATTAAGAAATTTGAGATACCTTTATATAATCTTTAGAAATTTGTAGCGATTTTTGTCATTAAATTTTAAATAAAAATCAACCTTAAATTAAAGATTTATCCGATAGGACATAAATTTACCTTTAATTTTCTTTAATTAAACCTTTACTTTTAAATTGGTAAAGAATTATTTATAAATTTAATAAAATTTATGGTAAAAAAAAGAAAAATTAAAAAAATAATTGATAGACCAAAGAAAAAACAATTGAAAAGTAAAAAAGGTATCAAAGAAGAGGAAGTTAAATCTTCAACGGTTAAAGAGAAATTTGTTCCACAAGCATTAAGAGGAATGCGAGATATTTTGCCGGAAGAACAAAGATATTGGGAATATGTTTTAGAGAAAATGGCTAAAATTTCTAAATTATATGGATTTGAAAAAATTGATATTCCGGTTCTTGAGGACGCAGCTCTTTTTAGGAGAACAATCGGTATTACTACTGATATTGTAGAAAAGGAAATATTTTCTTTTTCTGATAAGAGCGGTCGCGAAATTGCCTTAAGACCAGAAATGACTGCTGGCATTGCTCGTGCTTACATTGAAAATGGTCTTTCCAACCTTCCTCAGCCACTAAAACTTTATACTTTTGGTTCACTTTTTCGATATGAAAAACCACAGAGTGGCAGACAGAGAGAGTTTCATCAATTTAACTTAGAAATTTTAGGTTCTGCTAGTCCGGTTATTGATTCCCAGATTATTATTCTTAGTCAAAATATTTTTAAAGAATTGAAATTAGAAACTGAACTTCAAATTAATAGTCTTGGTTGCCCACTGTGTCGAAGTGAGTACAAAAAAAAGCTTTTAGAATCAGTTCGTTACAAGAAGAAACTTCTTTGTCCAACTTGTCAAACAAGACTTACTAAAAATCCTCTTCGGATTTTTGATTGCAAAGAAAAAAATTGTCGTGAAGTTTCCTATACTTTTCCTTATATTATTGATTCACTCTGCGATGTTTGTAAAAATCATTTTATTAAAGTTTTAGAAAACTTAGACGAACTTCAAATTCCTTATAATTTAAATCCTCGTTTAGTGAGGGGTTTGGATTACTACACCAAAACCGTTTTTGAATTTTGGCCAGTGAGAGCAGGACTTTCCGAAGATGAAAAAGCGAAGATTTCTTTAGCTGGTGGCGGTCGTTATGATGAATTAATTCAAAGTTTAGGAGGAAAACCAACTCCGGCCGTTGGTATTGCTTTTGGTTTAGAAAGAATTATTGAAGAAATGAAAATGCAAAAACAAACACCACCGAAGTCTAAGAAAACGTTGGTTTTTTTAGCCCATATCGGTGAAGCCGCCAAGAAAAGAGCCTTGCGACTTTTTGAAGAATTGAAAGAAGAAAAAATTAATGTTAAAGAATCGTTGGGTAAGGATTCACTTAAAGCTCAACTAGAATTAGCCAATAAAATTGGGGCAAAATTTGTTCTTATTCTCGGTCAAGACGAAGTTTCTCATCGGACAATTATCATTAGAAATATGGAGACGGGCATTCAGGAAATAGTAGACTTAGATAAAATTGTTAAAGAACTTAGGAAAAGATTATGAAGGTAGCAATTTATACTTTGGGTTGCCGATTAAATTTTGCTGAGACCGAAGAATTAATTGATCTTTTAAATAAAAGAGGTCTTAAATTTTCCTTCAAAAATCCCGACTTTGTTATTGTGCGTGGTTGTTCAGTGACGGAAAAAGCCGAGAAAGAAACAGCCAAAAAGATTAAAGAATTACGAAAAAAAGATAAAAATTCTTTCATTATTGCTACCGGTTGTCTAAAAAAAGATTTTTCAATTACGGATGCTAATTTTATTCTTCCTAAAAATAAAGAAAAAAATTTACTTAAAAATATTGAAAAATTGATAAAAAGTCCGACGCCATTGCCAAAGAAATTGTTTAAACTTAGAACTCGTTCTTTTGTTAAAATTCAAGATGGTTGTCAAAAATACTGCACCTATTGTTTAATTCCATATTTACGAGGAAAAGAAAAATCAAAACCAGCTAAAGAAATTATTCGAGAAATTAAAGAAAAAGAGAAAGACGGATATCAAGAGATTGTTTTAACCGGGGTCAATATTAGCCACTGGAAGGAAAAAACAAGAAATTTCTATTGGTTAATTGAAGAAATTTTAAAAGAGACAAAGATTCCAAGAATCAGAATTTCTTCTCTTTGGCCAGGAGATATTAATGATTCTTTTCTAAATAATTTTAAAAATCCAAGACTTTTAAAACATCTTCATCTTTCCCTTCAATCTCTTTCTCAATCAGTTCTCAAAAGGATGGGTCGAAATTATAAAGTAAAAGAGATAAAAAATAAAATAAAGAAAATAAGAGAACTTTTTCCTGATTTTACGTTGACTGCTGATATTATCGTTGGTTTTCCAAACGAAACAGAAAAAGAATTTAAAGAGACGCTTAATAATTTAAAAAAGATTAAGTTAGCAAAAATTCATATTTTTCGATACTCGCCTCGAGAAGGAACAGTTGCTTCGTTAATGAAAAATCAAATTAATGAAGAAATTAAAAAAAAGAGAGCGAAAATTTTATCTTCTTTAAACCAAAGATTAGAAAAAAACTGGCGGAAAAAATTTATAAAAAAAATAAGAAATGTTCTTTTTGAGCAAAAGAAAGAAGGTTTTTGGCAAGGGTGGACGGATAATTATTTAAGGGTTTATCTCAAAGAAAGGAGAGATTTATCTAATAGAATTTTGTCTGTTAAATTGGTAAAATTATATAAAGACGGGATATTAGGTAAACTCTGTGGATTTAAAAATAACAATTATTAGCAAGAACGAAGCGAGTATATTTTTATAAATTTCGATATAAAAAATATGGAATGTATTTTTTGTCAAATTGTTAAAAAAGGAATCCCTTCTCAAATTGTTTATGAAGACGATGAAATTTTAGTTTTTAAAGATATCCAGCCAAAAGCAAAAATCCATCTTTTGATTATTCCTAAGGAGCATATTTCGTCTATTAATGAAGTTAAAAATGAGAAAATTTTAGGCAAACTTCTTTGGCAGGCCAGAGTTTTAGCCGAGAAATTTTCTCTTGTCAAAAATGGTTATAAGGTTATAATAAATTCAGGGAGGGGTGCGGGTCAGACCGTTTCCCATCTTCATCTTCATTTTTTAAGTGGAGAAGAATTAAAAGATTTTATTATTTAATATTATATTTAAAAATTTATAAATTTTAATAATTTTGGTATGGTTGAAGTAAAAAGAAAACCAAATGAATCAGTAGAGACAATGCTTCGAAGGTTTTCGGAACTTCTTAAAAAGGAAAGAAAACTTGACGAAGCCAAAGAAAAAAAATTTTATGTTGATAAAAAAAGTAAATCTCAGATTAAAAAAGAAGCACTTATCAGAAAAAAGTATCAAGCCAGAAAAAAATATCTTAAAAAAATTGGAATTTTAAAATGAAAATTTTAGAACAAATTGAAAAAGATTTAAAAAATGCCCTTCTTCAGAAGGAGGGAATAAAAATTTCTACCTTGAGACTTTTGCGGGCGGCTTTACAAAACAGGGAAATTGAATTGAGGCCACTAAAAAAAGAATTTGATGAAGAAGAAATAATCAGGGTGATAAAAAGGGAAGTTAAAAAAAGAGAGGAAGCAATCAAGATATATGAAGAAGCAAAGAGAAATGATCTTGTTCAAAAAGAAAAAGAAGAACTTGAAATTTTAAAAAAATACTTACCCCAAGAATTATCTACCGAAGAAATAAAAAAAATTATTCAAGAAAAAATTAGATTTTTTGAGAAGGGGACAAACCTTGGTAAAATAATAGGAGAGGTGATGAAAGAAGTGAAGGGAAGGGCTGATGGCGGAAGGGTAGCGGCTTTAGTCAGGGAGGAGCTTGAAAAAAAGGAAAATTGAAAATAAAAATAAAAACAAAAAAAGAAACATAAAATATAAAAAATTTTATGAAAAATAAGGAAAAACAAAGAAGGGAGCCACAATTAATAATTAAAAAGTTCCTGAGATTATTTTCCTTATTTTTTATTTTTTATCTTTTATTTTTTAATTTGGTGCCAGTTCGAGCCCAGGAAGTTAATAATTTAATGGTTAATTTTGTTGCTCCAACACCCTTGATTCAAGCAGATTTACTTAAGATAATTTTTACTGTTATTCGTTATCTTTTAAGTTTTTTAGGAGTGGTGGCGGTGGTCATTTTAATTTACGGCGGATTTTTATGGATGACAGCGAGGGGCGACGAGGAACGCGTCAGAAAAGCCAAAAAGACTATTATTAACGGCCTAATTGGTTTAATTGTTGTTTTGCTTTCTTATGCCATTGTTTCCTTTGCCATTAATACCATTTATCGTACAGCTGGTCTTGGTGGCGGAGGTGGGGGCGGTGGTGGCGGTGGTCCGGGTGGTCTTCCTAACGGGGCTAAATATTTGGTTATTACTAGTAAATATCCCAAAGATGGCGAAACAATTTCAAGAAACACTAGAATTATCATTACTTTTAACCAGAGTCTTGACCCAAACAGCGTAAAATTAGCCCGACCAGACTCACCAACAATTTGTAAAGATGGACAAGGTAACGAAATTTGGACGGTTGGTATCCAAGATGGTCAGAATAAATTTATTGATGGCTCTTTAAAAGTTATTGGTAATAGTTTGATTTTTACTCCGAAAGGAGAGTGTCCTCCACCACTTAATCAGTTTCAATGTGAAGTGGGTGAAAGTGATATTTGTTTTCTGAATTTCAAAAAAGAGGGGTGCTGTGGTTGTTTTGCCCAAGGTAGAGATTACAAAATTACTTTAATTTCTCGGCGGGGGACAAAAATTGGTTTGAAGGGTTTAAGAGCTTTTGGCAACACAATGTATCGAGATGAAATCTGGAAATTTAATGTTGGGCCTTATGTTGATTCTCGGGCACCAGAAGTAGAAACAAATTTGCCCCAAGGCGATAAAGTTGCAAGAAATGTTGGTATTCTTGTTACTTTTACCAAAGAAATTGATTTAACAACTTTAAAACTTTATAATCCCAACTGTATTTCTAATTCAGCTAATTGTAATAAAGATAATTGTGGAACCGATGCCTGTTTAAATTATGCAGTTGATAATTTAGATGAAGCGACGGTAAAAATCTATAAAATTGAAAATGGAAATAAAATTGGTATTTCTGGCTTTTTTGAAAAATTTTCCACGAATTCATTTCTTTTTAGGCCAACTACTCGATGTGGTTCGGCCGGCTCAAATCTTTATCAATGCCGTTGTTTGCCAGAATTAACAGAAATTAATGTTGAACTCGATAATACTAAAATTAAAGGTGCTAATTGTCTTGGTCTTGATTGTACTAATGGTAAATGCAGTTGGCAATTTAAGACCTCAAATCAAGTTGATATTGAACCGCCAAAAGTTAAAAGTACCAACCCCAAAGATAAAGCCGAAGATCAAGATCGTTTATTAAAAATTGAAGCGGTTTTTAATGAAGAGATGGACGTCACTTCGGTTAATGAAGATACCTTTGTTCTTCAGCCATTGATCGCACCCAGTGAAATAAAAACAAATAGAGATACCTCTACTTTTACTCCCTCAAAAATTCTTGAACCAGATACCCAATATTCACCAATTATTTATGGTGGTGGTCAAGCAGGTAAAAATGCTTGTACTCTTGACCCTGATTATGCCTTTGGGGTTAAGGATTTAGCTGGCAATGCGATGGTTGGTAATTATTTCTGGAGTTTTAAAACCGGTTGGTTGGTTAATGGTGGTGATCCTTATATTGATTGGGTTAGTCCGAAGCAAGGGCCAAAAGGCGATTGCGTTACTGTTCATGGTTATAATTTAGGTTGTTGCGCGCCTTATGAATGTACTGATGATAAAGAAGCCCAAGAAAAAAAATGGGATTTTAAACAAAAAATATGTAGTTCAACTTCTAATACTGGCCAGAGTTTTATGTGGGGTCAAATTTTACCCAATCAGCCAGATTATATTCCAGCTGAAACTTTAATTTGGCGGGAAATAAATAAGCCAGAGAAATGTTATTTTGGTGTTAATTGTTATAACAACTGTTTAAATACTTGCAGCGCTGATCCACAAAAGTGTTTAGAGGATGGTAAAAAAGTTTGTTATTTCTGTTCAGATAAACCAAACAACTGTGAAATAAAACACCCCGAGTGTTGGTGTCCAATGCCATCTAAATATTCACCAGAGAATGAATTAGTTATTGTTGTGCCGCCAGGAGCCCAAAATCAGGGCGAAGGTCCAGGTAAAATTAAAGTTGTCCCTGCCCATTGATTAACAAAATACTAATCTTTTTTAAACATGAGCAAGGCGATTAAAAAAATTTTTCTTCTTTCTGGTTTAGTGTTTATAGTTTACAGCTTATTGTTTTTTATTGTTGCTTTACCGGTTCAGGCGCAAGAGATAAATAATTTGATGGAAAATTTAGTAGGACCAACCCCCTTAATTAGAGCTGATTTAATTTCTCTTATTTTTAAAATTCTTAGATATGTTCTTAGTTTTCTTGGGGTAGTAGCCGTGGTCATTTTAATTTACGGGGGATTTGTCTGGATGACGGCGCGGGGCAATGAAGAACAAGTTAGAAAAGCTAAAAAAATCATTATTAATGGTTTGATTGGTTTAATTGTTGTTTTACTTTCTTATGCCATTGTTTCTTTTGTCATGAGAAAGACACAAGAACTTGCTCAGCCTGGTCTGGTTTGTACTCCTCATCAATGTTGCGCTAATTGCTATCGCTGTGCTGCTGATGGTAGTGCCTGTAATGTTTGGGATTCAAGTTGTGGAACAAATTGTATTCCACCCGGTCAAAGATTTGATGTTGTTTGGACTTACCCAGAAAATGGTGATGAAAATATTTCTTTGTGTGCCTTAATTCAGGCTGGCTTTAATGCAGATTTAGATGAAAGCTCTGTTAATAATGAGACAGTTAAAATTTTTATTCGCGATGGGAAAAACGAAGGAGAAACCTGCCAGGAAAATAGAGAATGTAAATCAGATAAATGTGAAAACAATGAATGTCAAGGAAACACTATTGAAGGAAATTTTGTAGTTGTAAAGGACGTCTTTAAATTCTCCCATCCTGATTTTGAAAAAGAAACTTGGTATAGAGTGATTATCACTCAAAGAGTAAGAAGTACAGATGGAAGAAATCTTTCAGCTCAAAGAATAATTGACTTTAAAACCAGTACTGAAGAAGACAAAACTCCACCAACCGTTGAGCAGACCTATCCAGAGAAAAATCAAGAAAATGTTTGTCTTTTAGACCCAATTCAGGCTTTCTTTTCCGAGCCAATTGATGTAACAACTTTACTTAATGAAGAAAATTTTTATACCGATCCTTCCCATCGATTCTCTCGTTCTGTTCCAAATGTTAAAACCTTTAATGCTTCGCCGGGAAATCCTTATTTATCAAATTCAAATTATACAGCAACATTAAAAGATAATATCACTGATGTTTGTGGAAACAAACTTGATGGTGATAATAACGGGGAGCCAGGCGGTGATTACTCTTGGTCATTTAAAACTGGAAATACTTTGTATTGCGATCCAATTATTGAAAATCTTGCTCCAAGCTCAGGATTTTATAATGATGAGATAACAATTAGTGGAAATTATTTTAAAATAAGTGGAAATGTTGTTTTTAATCAAAATATTTTTGTCAATCATCTTTGCTTTGATGAAAATAAATTCCCTCGTTATCCCTGTTTAGTTAGCTGGCGAAACAACGAAATAAAAGTTAAAGTTCCGGCTACTGGGGGTGCTTCTCAAGGAGCAATTTCTGGTCCAGTTTATGTCATTGTCGGATCAAGATTTAGTAACTCAAAAAACTTTACCCTTCTTTCTCCTTATATTTCATCATTTACTCCAACTTCAGGTGGAAAGGGTCAAGCTATTACTTTAAGAGGCGAAAGATTTGGTAGTTCTTTAGGTAAAGTTTATTTTATCAATGAAAATACTTTAGAAAGATTTGAGGGAGATTTAATTTGCGGTGAGGCGGGTTGGAAGGATTACGAAATTATTTTGGCTGTGCCCAAAGTTATTGATTTAGGAAATTATTATTTACAAGTGCAAACCAAAGACGGCTATTATAGTAATGTTCGTTTGGACGAAACATTTGAAATAACTGACCAAGAGCCGGGTCCAACGCTTTGTGATATTACGCCTTATTGCTCGGGAACAAATTTAAGAGGTGGAAAAAAGGATGACGAAAAAACCCTACCTGGTGATAAATTTGGTCCAAATCAGGGTAGGGTTTTATTTAATTCTACTGAAGCAGGAATTAAGAGTTGGACTAATGAAAAAATAAAAATTTCTGTTCCAGATATTTCAGCTGGAACTTATCAAGTAAAAGTTGAAGATAGTAATGGTAAATTATCCAATCCTTTAAGCTTTATTTCTCCTTGTTTGCCTCGCGGTGGCCTTGGTTCTGCTTGCTTTTTGGATCAAAACACCTGTAGTTTGGAAATGTGTCTCTCGCCTTACGAATGTTTGAGTAATGGTCCACCTTTAGAATGTCGATGTTGTTGTACCCCAAGTCAAGGTTGTACTGGAAATCTTCAATGTGATCTTAGTCAAATTTGCTATAAAAATAAAACAACTGGTGTTGAAATTTATGGTATCTGTTGTGGTTGTAATAGTAGTAACGAATGTTTCGATAATGAAATTTGTAAACAAAAAGGCAGTGGTCCAAATTGTTGTTATGCCTGTGAAATTGGTGATGAAGGTCAAGCGTGTAATGGAGGTCAATGTTGTTCAGAGGATTGTGATAAATTTCAAAATCAAACAGAGTGTTTAAGACATGACGGTTGCTCATGGACAGGAGGGGCCTGCACTGGTTTTTACCCATTCTGTTGTCATGGTCGTTGTGTTGATCACCAGTGTTTGAGTTTGTGTGGCAATGGCAAAATTGATTCAGGTGAAGAATGTGACCCTGGTGATTCAGAATGTAGGGGTAAAAATCAAACAGATTGTCAGAAAAGAGAAGGCTGTAAATGGGAAAATTCTATTTGTCAGCCAAAAGAAGATTTAGGCGGTAAAACTTGTCAAAGTTTGGGCTATGAAGGTGGGACTCTTGCTTGTCAAGCGAGCTGTAAATTTGATACTTCAAATTGTTCTGGTGCTTCTGGTTCTGGTTATTGGGGTGATGTTTGTAAGTTAGAAATTGTTAATGGTTGCGAATTTGGTAAAAAA